>Ga0209081_1001655_pt1 | contig 13294 bp, 12 predicted proteins | sample GOMGulsemesocosm_4_FD_184636 | JGI IMG/M metagenome (GOLD analysis project Ga0209081, IMG submission 184636) | Methane-oxidizing microbial communities from mesocosms in the Gulf of Mexico - GOM15B Gulf of Mexico (SPAdes) (version 2) | ecosystem: Environmental > Aquatic > Marine > Cold seeps... | reverse complement strand
GCAGTTTGAAAGATATCGCGCCAACCGATTTGGCCGGTCAAGTGGTCAAAGAGGCGGTTGAGCGCTCTGGTTTGAAACCTGAAGATATTGGTCATGTCACCATCGGCAACGTGACCCACTCTGATCGTCGCGATATGTACATGAGTCGTGTCGCTGCACTAAAAGGCGGTTTACCCGAAGAGACGCCAGCGGTAACGGTTAACCGTTTGTGCGGTTCTGGCCTGCAGGCCATTATCTCAGCCGCTCAGATGGTGTTGCTGGGCGACGCTGAAGCGGTTGTAGCAGGCGGTGCAGAATCCATGAGCCGTGTACCCTATTGGGTGCCTAACGCTCGCTGGGGTGCTCGTATGGGCGATAGCCAGATGGTTGATGCCATGATCGGTGCACTAACTTGCCCGATGAACGATACGCACATGGGTATTACCGCTGAAAATGTTGCTGAGCAATGGGACGTGACTCGTGAGCAGCAAGACGAGCTGGCAGCACTGAGTCACAACCGCGCGCAAAATGCGATCGAGAGCAATTACTTCGATAGCCAAATCATGCCGGTTGAATTAAAAACTCGTAAAGGCGTCACCGTATTTGATAAAGATGAGCACGTTCGCTATGACGCAACTGCGCAAGACATGGCAAAACTGCGCACCGTATTCAAGAAAGATGGCACGGTAACTGCCGGTAATGCTTCTGGCCTAAACGACGCCGCCGCTGCTATCGTGATGATGGACGCAGAAGCTGCTGCCGCTAAAGGCTTGAAGCCAATGGCGAAGCTCAAAGGCTATGCGTTTGCCGGTGTTGATCCTAAGATAATGGGTATTGGCCCAGTTCCTGCCGTGCGTAAATTATTGGACAAAGCCGGCCTCAGTGTGAGCGACATCGATACTTGGGAAGTTAACGAAGCCTTTGCTGCACAAGCTCTTGCCGTAGCAAAAGATCTTGATCTGCCGGTAGAAAAAGTGAACCCGAATGGCTCCGGTATTTCTTTGGGTCATCCTATCGGTGCAACCGGTACCGTGATCAGCGTTAAAGCCTTGTACGAGCTTGAGCGTATTGGTGGTAAATACGCCGTTGTTACCATGTGTATTGGTGGTGGTCAGGGTATTGCCGCATTGTTCGAACGCTGTGAATAACTTGCTCAGTTGAGCTAAGTTACGATCGGAAAAAGCCACTCATCGCAGTGGCTTTTTTGTTTCTCAAAACCCATGATGATATGAAACTTAGATACGTTAGGAGTGCTGAATATGCAGATGCCCGTTTTGGTGGATTCTCGCTTAGACATTGATGGCCGTGTTGCGACCATGACATTCACCCGCAATGACGTGCGCAACGCCCTGACTGGGACCGCATTGGTGGATGAAATTATTGCGGTAGCCAACTGGATTAACGCCAATAAAGATATTTCTGCGCTGGTCATTACCGGTGAGGGCGCGGCGTTTTCGGCCGGCGGTAACGTCAAAGACATGGCTAACCGAGAAGGTGATTTTTCGGGTGATGTTGAAGCTCAAGCCGAACTCTATCGTCAGGGCATTCAGCGCATGCCGCTGGCGGTGCAGGGGATTGAAGTACCGGTGATTGCCGCGGTCAATGGCGCTGCGATTGGCGCGGGTTTCGATCTGGCTAACATGTGCGATCTTCGTCTAGCGTCGACTAAGGCTAAGTTTGGCGAAACCTTTATCAATTTGGGTATTATTCCTGGCGACGGTGGCGCTTGGTTTATGCAGCGTTTGATCGGCTATCAGCGCGCTGCAGAGCTGACCATGACGGGACGAGTCATTGGTGCTGACGAAGCGAAAGAGTACGGTATTTTACTCGAAGTACTAGAGCCTGAGAATCTTATCGCTCGGGCACAAGAGCTTGCACAAGAAATGGCGTCTAAGCCGCCCCACGCAGTGCGCATGACTAAACGCCTTATGAAAATGGCGCAGCGCCAACAACTGCCTGATTTTCTCGATCTATGTGCAGTCTTTCAAGGCGTTTGTCATAACAACCCCGATCATATGAGCGCAGTGGAGACCATGTTAGCGGCGATGGGACAATCGAAATAGAATCGAACTATTGGCGAGAGTCATGTTCTGCAACTGTTACCCTGAAACCGATTTGGTCGAAAGTGGTTAATCAGGGTGAATTATTCGATATAATGACCGGCTAGTTTTTGGAGTAGTGAAAGCATGTCGCAAAATTCTGGAAAAGGCAGCATCATCTTAGTGGGAATGCCTGGGGCCGGTAAAAGTACCCTTGGCGTTATGTTGGCTAAAGAGCTGGCAAAAGACTTTGTTGATACCGATCTGTTGATTCAGTTGCGAGCCGGTAAGACCCTGCAAAAAGTACTCGATGAACAGGGCTATCAAGGGCTGCGTGCATTGGAAGAAGAAACACTTTTGCAGTGTAACTTCACCAATCATATTGTTGCCACTGGCGGCAGCGCAGTATACAGCGAAAAAGGCATGGCGCATTTGAGTTCTTACGGCACCGTTGTCTACTTGGATGTGGAGCTGGACGAGCTTAACCGAAGAATCAGCAACTACGAGACGCGAGGAATCGCTCGCCGCCCCGAGCAGAGCTTTGCAGACTTATTCGCAGAGCGCCAAGCGCTGTATCAACGCTACGCAGATTTGGTGGTTGATTGTAATGGCCTTGATCAGAATCAAGCGCTAAGGTTCGTGATCGACTCGATCACGACGGCACAGCATGATGGATAGGCTGCTAGGTTACTGAACTTAGCGTCTAATAGATTCTAGTGGCAGTGCGGTAGTGTATTTAACTTGTTTTAAGGCAAAGATCGAATTGACCGAAGCGACATTTGGTAGATGCACTAACGTTTGTTTTAGCAGTTGTTCGTAATGGTCGACACTGTCTACAACAACTCGCAAGAGAAAGTCTTTATCACCCGTGGTAGCGTAACACTCAACAATTTCTTTGACGTCTTGCACGGCAGATTCAAAGGCCAGCAGAGAGTCTTCGTCATGACTCTTAATGGTTAGATAGGCGTGTACAGTGACCCCTAGCTTGAGTTGCTTGGCGTTGAGTAAGGTCACCTTACCGCGAATGAATCCATCGGCCTCTAATCTCTTTATACGGCGCCAACAGGGGGTGTGAGAAAGACCCACCAAATCACCTAATTCGTTCATCGAATAATCGGCGTTTTCCTGTAATGCTTTGAGGATTTTAATGTCGAAATCATCAAGCTGGTGAACATTTGGCATGGGTTAAATCTCTTTTCATGCGACTGACTATTAAACGCTGTCGCGGTGTATCATCTAGCGGGTGTATAGAAACAGTATAGGATTGTATTTCAGTCCTTCAACACATGCGGTTGTTTTCTTTATACTGGGTAGCAATTTAGTAACTATTGATAGGTTTATCGAGGCTTAATTCATGTTCGAACGCTTAGACTCACTTCCATCTGATCCCATTCTGGGGCTTTCACAGGCCTGTCAGCAAGACGGTAATCTCAATAAAGTTGATTTGGGGGTGGGAGTTTACAAAGACGAACAGGGCAATACCCCCGTGTTAACCTCGGTGATCGAGGCGCAGCGGCTTGTTCAAGAGCGTGAATTGACCAAAGCCTATCAAGGGCCAGTGGGTAATAGGGTCTTTAATCAGCAGATACAATCGCTGATATTTGGCGCCACTAGCGCGCTGCAAGAGCGTTTAACAACCTTGCAAACCCCTGGTGGTTGTGGCGCTTTGTGGTTGGGTGCAAAGTTAATCGCCAACGCGCGAGGCGCGGCGACCATTTGGGTCAGCAGCCCAACCTGGGCCAATCATATCCCGTTGATGCAGGGCGCGGGATTAACGATCAAAGAATACCCTTATTACGATGCCTCTACCCAAAAGGTGGATGTCGATGCAATGATGGCCGTACTCGCTCAAGTGCCCGCCGGAGATTTGGTGTTGTTGCACGGCTGTTGTCACAATCCCTGCGGTACAGATCTTACCTTGGACGATTGGCAGGCCGTGGCCGAGCTGGCTCAAAAGAATGGTTTTACGCCTTTTGTGGATTTGGCCTATCAAGGATTCGGCGATGGTTTAGAAGAAGACGTACAAGGCCTGCGCCTTTTAGCCAATGCGGTTCCAGAAATGTTGGTGGCCAGTTCTTGCTCTAAGAACTTCGGTTTGTACCGCGAGCGCACGGGAGCTTTAACCGTTTTGACCAATAGCGCTCCATCGGCTGATATTGTTTTTAGTCATCTGCAAAATGCCTCTCGAGCGGTTTACTCGATGCCGCCAGCACACGGCGCCAGTATCGTTGAAACTATTTTGACCGATTCTGCGCTGCGTCAGCAATGGCAAGGTGAGGTTGCCGATATGCGAGAGCGTATTAAGTCGCTGCGCGAAAGCTTATCGGTTGCGCTGGCACCTTATGGGGATTTTGGATTTATACCTCAGCAGCGCGGCATGTTCTCTTTTTTGGGTTTGAGTATTGAGCAAGTTACTCGACTAAAGCAGCAGTACAGCGTTTATATGGTCGACTCGAGTCGCATTAATTTGGCGGGGATTAATCAAGCCAATCTGCCGTATTTGGCCGAGAGTATTGCTCGTGTGCTTTAGTTTCTCAAATTAATTAAATGATCAGTAGGATGAAAGGGCTGAACGGCCAGTTTAGATCTGTTCAGCCGATCTTTGTTGAGATAAATCAATGCGCTCGCTTTCCAGCATAAGTATCGCCTTATGAGCGGGAATGGGTTTGCTGAAATAAAATCCTTGCGCCAAATCACAGTGACTGGCTTTGAGAAATACCAACTGTTCAGACGTTTCTACGCCCTCGGCTACCACGCAAAAATTGAGTTGTTTGGCCAAGAAAATAATGACAGAAGAAATTTGCATGTCACTTTCACTGTCGGGGATATCCTTAATAAATTCACGATCAATCTTCAGCGTGTCGACCGGTAACTTCTTCAAATAGCTGAGCGAAGAATAACCGGTACCGAAATCATCGATCGCAATTCGTACTCCCATTTGTTTGATTTTGTCGATGACTTCCCGGCCCGCACTCATATTTTCCATTAGTAGTGTTTCGGTAATTTCAAGTTCTAACTTGTTGGGGTTAATGGGGTATTTGGCTAAACAGCTCTGAAGAAATACCAAAAAATTATGATCGGTAAAGTGGGTCGATGAAATGTTCACCGCAATACTAATTTCGGGGTAGTGAGGCTCAAGCACTTTTAGTTGTCGACAGCTTGCCTCTAATACCCAGTTATCGAGCTGGCTGATAAAACCCATAGTCTCCATTGCCGGAATAAACTCTCCCGGTGGCAGAACCCCTCGGTCGGGGTGATCCCAGCGGATGAGAGATTCAAAACCTTTAATAACGCCATTCATATTCACTTTGGGTTGCAGGTATAGGGTGTACTCCTCTTCTGAGAAACCGCGTCGGATCTCACCCTCCAAAGACAGGTTGAGGTCGAGCTCTGATGCCATTTCGGCGTTGAATAAACGGTAGTAATTCCCGCCTGCATCTTTAGCCTTGTACATGGCAATTTCGGCGTGTTTAAGCAAATCGTTATAGGTGTCGCCGATAGATGCAACGGATACGCCGATGCTACAGCTGATGACAAGCGTGGTGTTTTCCACTACAAGGGGTTTATTGACGAGTTCAAGAATTTTTTGACAGGTACTTTGGATCTGATCGACACGTTTTATCGAACGCAATAAAATCGCGAATTCATCACCCCCGAGGCGTGCCACTACGCCCAATGAGCGAATGTTTCCTTTCAGGCGTTTGCCCATTTTTTCGAGAATTTGATCGCCCAGCTGATGACCTAGAGAGTCATTAATGCGTTTAAACTTATCTAGATCCAATATAATAACCGCGACAATTCCCTCCTTATTGTGGTGGCGAAGCGAGCGTAAATCGTTCTGAATTTCATACTGTAATAGATGGCGATTGGGTAGGCCGGAGAGCGAGTCGAATAGCGACAAGCGCTCCATTTCTTGATTGCGTACGTCGACCGCTTTGTCTAGAGATTCCAGTTGATAGGATAGGGTGTTTAGAGAGTCCTCCAGAGGCGTAAAGTCTGAGATGCCAGAAATGGTCTTGAGGGGAATGAGCTTCTCTCTGAGATGTTGGTACTTGCCCTCGCTGAGCAGCGGCGGCAATCGCGCGTAAAATTGAAGCCGGCGGCTAAAACCTCTGCATATTGACCATACAATATAGGCAATGGCAGTGTTCAACACCAAGCACAATAATCCATATAAACTGTAGTTCAGAGCTGTCTGATGAGCTGACGAGGGCGGCGCTGAGCGCGCCACCAGATACAGGTTGCGGGCATAGTTTTTGGGAAAACTTAGCAGTGACCAAGTCGCCTCGTCGGCCGTTATAGCGGGAATCGCTTGGGGTTGATATTTCAGCTGTTGGAGCAACGCGGGCTCAGCCAGCGTGATTAACTGCTGCTGCGACAGCTGGTGTTGGGCGTAGGAACTCGCTTGCCAGCCGAGATTTGATTCGAGATGGGCATCGAGTATGCCTAGCTCAAGCCCAGTGGCGAGAGCAATATTATTAAGCAGGGGAGAAATGTCTCGGCGCGCTCGAATTTCACCGACATGACGGTTTTGATGGCTGATTGGTAAGACTGATAGCTCTTCACACAGAGCGTCGCGGCAGAGGATTGTGGCGCGGTACTTATTGAGTGGTGGTTTCTGCTTGAGCCAAGTAATCTGACTGCTGGAAAATCCAACCCCCTCACGCCATTGAACCCTCTCTTTGTTATCGACCCACTCAATAGCGCGAAAGATCGACTGCCCTTGCAGTACCCACCATTCATCGAGGCGTTGCGCCGGCAGTTTTATCGCGTCGAACTCTCCGGCCGCCGAGTGCAGAGCGTTGCCATAAAAGCGGCTTTTTTGACGAAACTGACGAGTATATTGGGCGAAAGCGCTCTGTTGTCCTTGTTGTTGGTGGCGTTTTTGCTGTTTAAGCTCAGAGCTATAAGATAGATACAGCGAGAGCAGCAATGCAGCACACAGCGAGGTAAGTACACACCAGCTGATCAGAGCAGCCTTAAAAGGCCAGCTACTCACTGTGAGACGAGGTTTAATCATAGTGTCCTTACTGATGATCATCAGATGCAGTCGCTCTACCTATGGACGTTGTTGTGTCAGACCAATCTAATTAATACGCTCAAATCTAAGGTAGAATAGCTCAACATTGAGGCTACAGAATCTTGTCTATGGGCTACAATAGCTATTTAGTTACCGAGACAACTTTGAGTATAGTCAGCTTTATTCGAGTTGTTACGCATTGAGACATAGAGTTTTACTCGAGTAGGCTAGTTGTCTCGAAAATTGTAGAAATGACCTGAGCTCAATGAATTTCGTATCTTCAACCAGGGAGCGGGTACTGGGTTGCAGACGTTGGCGGTGGTGAGGTATTTATGGATGAACCTCATGAGCCTTGAATCTGATAGTGACTAGGTCGTATTGGTGAAAAAAACAGTTGTTCGCCCGGGTCGTCTTGAGAAAGAGGCAGCTCGCAAAAAAGTCTCTGCATCCGAGCTGCAAATCGGTATGTATATCTCTGAGCTAGATCGCGATTGGCTTGGTACCCCTTTTTTAATGCAGGGTTTTACCCTTCAAACTCGTGATGATATTCAAACTGTTCAGCAGTACTGTCAATACGTGTGGATTGAATCCGTCCAGCAAAGCTACGTTCCGCCAGAGGAGCGCGCTGTTCAAGAAGCTAAACAGCGTAAACAATCTTATATCAATAAAGTCTCAGCCAATGATGAGCATCGTCAGGCTTTGGGCGTATTTCGAGAGGCCCGCAGGGTCACTAAGAGCCTTTTAGACGAAGCTCGACTAGGCGCTTCGGTCAATACCGAGGCCGCCAAGAGTACGGTTAATGAGTGCGTCCAGAGTATTTTACGCAACGCAGATGCTCTGTCGTGGATGTCTAAGATGCGCAATGAAGACGAGTACACGGCTGAGCATTGTCTCAACGTGTGTATATTGTCTATTTCGTTCGGCCGACACTTAGGTTTCGAGGAGCAGGAGCTGCAACATATTGGCTTGTGTGGTCTGTTGCACGATGTCGGTAAGATGAAAATCCCCGCGGAGATATTGAATAAACCGGCGCGTTTGACCGATCGCGAATACAAGATGGTCAAAGCGCACACGGTACACGGTCGCAATTTGTTGATGACCGCTCCAGGCTCTTATCATGGGGTTGTCGATGTGGCCTACAGCCATCATGAGCGACTTGATGGTAAAGGCTACCCGAGAGGGCTAAAGGCCGCCGGTATTTCAGAGTTTTCTCGAATCGTCGCGATTGCTGATGCCTACGACGCTATGACCGCCAAACGGACCTATGAAGACGCGCGCCCGTCGACTGACGCATTGAAAGAAATCTTCGATAACCGTGGAACTCAATTCGACGAGCGTTTGGCCGAGCAGTTTCTAGAAATGGTCGGCCTCTATCCGCCGGGAAGCATCGTTGAGATGACCAACGGCTGCGTCGGCATTGTGTTGACGACCAATCAACGTTATCGCCATCTACCGAAAGTACTCGTCGTGCGTAACACGGTAAAAAAGGCGATAAAAGAAAAAGTTCTAAACCTAGCGGATTGTGAAAAGGGAACCCTTGATAAGTCTTTTCTGATCAAAAGGGTATTGGTTGATGGTACCCATGGGGTGTCGTTAAAGACTTATAAAGATAGGGGGCTGCAGCTGTCGTTCTCTTAGTTCGAGATCGGTAGTGTCACTTGTATTTGGCTGTCTATGACTTCCAGCGATCTGCGGCACTGTCGTCACTTTGACGCGCTTCAACCCATCGTTGGCCCTTCGAGGTTTGCTCTCGTTTCCAAAATGGCGCTTGAGTTTTTAGAAAATCCATCACAAATTCACAAGCGGCGAAAGCCTCCCCTCGATGAGCACTCGATACACCGACAAATACGATTTGATCACTCGGCGCCAATTCACCCACACGGTGTACGATCCTGACTTGATTCAAAGACCATCGCTGCATGGCTTGCTCGCGAATATCCTCAAGTACGGATTCTGTCATGCCCGGGTAGTACTCTAAAAACAGCGAAGAGACATCATCGCCCTCATTGAAATCACGCATCAAACCTACAAATGTGACTATGGCGCCAATCTTGGGGCTGTCTTGGCGCAAGGCCTCATATTGTGTTTGAGTGTTGAAGTCAGCCTCTTGAACCAGAATCATATTATCCTCCAGTGACCGGTGGAAAAAACGCCACTTCTTCAAACCCTTGCAGAGGGGTGTCCCAGTCGACCACCTTTTGTTCGACCGCAACAAATAGACCTTGAGTGCTCAGCGCTTGTTGCCATTGCTCACCGCGCTGGCATAAATAGGCTTTCAATTGGCCAACCGTGGTGACACCTTGCGGTAGCACAAGGGACTCTTCATTGGTGTCTAAATCATCGCGCAAGCGTGCGAAAAACAGGACTTTTAGGGTGTTTGGGGAACTCATGAGTTTTCCGTCTGATTTTTAGTGGCTGTGGCTGTGGCTGTGGCTGCTTGCCAGTGGCCTGATTTTCCGCCTTGTTTGTCAAGCAGGCGCACATCGTGTATCACCATGGCTTTGTCTACCGCTTTACACATATCGTAGAGTGTCAATGCGGCGACAGAGGCGGCGGTGAGGGCTTCCATTTCGACGCCGGTTTGGCCGCGTAATTTACAAGTACTTTCAATACGCACTTGGTTGTCTTCGGGCAGTGCTTGAAGTTCGACTTTGATTGATGTGAGCATCAATGGATGGCAAAGCGGTATTAAGTCGGAGCATTTTTTGGCCGCTTGGATACCGGCAATTCTAGCGACCGCAAAAACGTCACCTTTTTTGTGACCACCTTCCATTATGAGCGTTAGTGTTTCTGCCGTCATACTGACAAAGGCTTCCGCTGTCGCTTGGCGTTCGGTATCGGCTTTTTGGCCAACATCGACCATGTGGGCGTGGCCCTGACTGTCGAGATGAGTGAGTTTGCTCATAGACTATTTACTACTGCTTGGTGGAGGAGTCGAAACCCTATGTTACCCCATAGCGCCGGTTCCACTACAGGGGTAAAAGTGACGAAGCACTACAAAATTCTCGAATACTTCACCGGGCTTGGTGCGTCTAAGTAGGCATCGAAAGCCATGCAAATGCGTCGAATCAACAGCCTACCGTCACTAGAGACTTTTAGTCCATGATTAGAGCGAGCGATCAAGTTGTCGTTGATAAGCGGTTCCAGTTCGAAGAGTGCGGTGGCAAAGTACTGTTCAAAGTCTATCCTATAGGCGTGATTGAAAGGCTCAAAATCGAGCTCAAAATGACAGATAAGCTGGTTGATCACCGCTTGCCTGATTTTGTCATCAGGGGTCAGTGTTAAGCCCTTGAAGCTGGCCGTTTGGCCTTGTTCTAGAGCCTTGCTGTAGAGGTTGATATCCTTGTGATTTTGCACGTAGATATTATCGATGGCGCTGATCGACGATACGCCCAAAGCCAATAGATCACAGTCGCCGTGAGTGGCGTAGCCTTGGAAGTTGCGCTGCAGTAATCCCTGCGCTTGTGCCAGCGCCAGCGGATCGTCAGGCTTGGCAAAATGATCCATGCCAATGTAGACGTAGCCTGCGTCCTGCAGTCTCGAAATTGTATTCTCCAGAATTCTTAACTTTTCACTCGGCTCAGGCAGTGCAGAGGCGTCCATCTGTTTTTGGCTCTTAAACAGATGCGGTAGATGTGCATAGTTAAACAGCGATAAGCGCTCCGGCGATAAATCGATGACTTGTTCAAGCGTTTTGGCCACGCTTTCTTGAGTCTGGTGGGGCAGACCATAAATGAGGTCCATGCTCAGCGAATGAAAGCCCTCAGTTTTTGCTCGAGCTGACAGCGCCGCCACTTCCTCAACACTGTTAAAGCGATTGACGGCCTTTTGCACCGTCGGGTCAAAATCTTGTATCCCCATGCTGAGGCGGTTAAAACCGATTTCACGCAGCACGCCGAGCGTGTCTGGTGTTAGGCCGCCGGGGTGTATTTCGATCGAATACTCACCGCTGTCATCATTGAGCAGCTGGAAGTGCTCGCGAGTACAGCTCATTAGTTCGCGCTTTTCATCGTCGCTTATGTAAGTGGGCGTACCGCCGCCCCAATGTAACTGGTTAACCGGGCGCGTATGGTCAAACTGCTCTGCACGCAGGGCAATCTCTTGCTTCAAAACGTCTAAGTAGGGGCGCGCACGTTTTTTATTGGCGGTCACAATCTTGTTGCAGCCACAGTAATAGCAAATGGTGTCGCAAAACGGGATATGGAGATACAGCGATAGTGGGCGACCTGCCGCGTTACTTCGATCAATCGCCGCCTCAACCTCGCCTTCTGGATAGTTCTCCAGAAACTGAGGCGCCGTAGGGTAGGAGGTGTAACGAGGGCCAGCCAGATCATAGCGATGAATCATGGCCTGATTCCAGTTCAGACGCGGTTGCGACATAAGAGGTGCCTATTGAAACAAAAACGCAAGCTTACAGGCGATGGCTGGCGCGCAGATTGATGTGAATCAATGATGGCGCCGAAGGCGGCTAAAGCCCGACGACTCGGCCTAAGTCTTGCGGCTGACAAGGATTAGGGGCAAGCGGGCTGAAGTCGGTGGCTATGGCATTTAACGGTGTTCTGAGCGCAGAGCCTTTGAGGCATCTGCCAGCTAATTTACAGCTTCTTAAACACCAGCTGTGCAGTCACGGGAACGGCCGTGGTAATTGATGGTAGGCCGGCAATTTTCTTGAGTTGATTGATACCTTCAACAAGATTGAAGTCAGCCGCTTTAATGACAATGGGCTGTAACGTGGTGACCATCACTTGCTCTTCGTTTAAAGCGGTTACCTGAACGGCGGTAGTAATCGATTGTGTTAAGCCGTGCAGCGACAGTTCGAAGCTGAGATCAATCGATTTAGATTCACCAGTTTTGAGTGAATCCAACAATGTGGAGTCTATAGCGGCGGATAAAACCGCTGAGGGATACAGGCCGGTTTCGAATAACATTTTTTGTAAACGTTCATCGCGGATACCGATGTTGGTATCTACGCTGCTTAAGTCAATATCGATTTGAGCTTTTCCTGACCGATCAATGCTTCCAGAAACACTTTTGAAACGGTGGGTTTCTACCACCGCCGACTTTTTCACAGAGATAAAGTTCACTTGAGATCGAGTATTTTCTAATTGCCAGTCGGCAAAAGAGATACCGCTGGTTAACGCGAGAGTAGCGGCGACAACCGTGCGAGTTAAAAAAGTCCGTAAAGTCGGTGACATAATACGCTTCCTCTGTAATCAAGTGGATCGATACTATAGCGAATATTGGTTTCAGCGACTACGCCAATGCAATGCTGTAGAGTATAAACTAGATTCCCAATACCCTCGGATCGAGATTATCTATGTCTACTCCCTACCAAAACAGCCGAAACTTCGCGTCAGTGAATGGCGTTTCTTTGCACTATGCACTGGATGGTAAGGATACCTATCCGCTGTTGGTTCTGGTGAACATGGCGAGCCACAACCTGACCTGCTGGGAGGTCGTCATGGCGCCATTATTGGAGAGTTTTCAGGTGTTGCGTTTTGACATCCGCGGTACCGGAAAGAGCACAGGTGGAAAAAACGACGATTACACGTTCAGTCAATATGGCGACGATCTAGTCGCCCTGATGGACGTTTTGGATTTGGATAAAGCGCTGGTTGTCGGTGTGGCTTATGGCAGCCGTACCGTGGCGAGGCTGGCCCTAAACCATCCAACCAGATTGCTGGGCGTTGGAATGTTTGATGTCGCGCTAACGCCGCCCGTTGAGCAAAAGGGCCAACACGATTTGGCGCGTCAGGCGATGGCCTTACTAAAGCAGGCGGGTGAGCCCTTGGTGGCTTTGCAAAAGTACTGGCGCTTCTATGAGGATAGAGCCACGGCGCTTTTGGCTCATACGGCCCACGAGTCAGAGCCGGATGTGACGGCGCAGCTAGCCAGCGTGAACCTGCCGGTGTTGATCGCCTGTGGCGAACAAGATATGAATCTCGGCGAGTCTAAGAGAATTGCTCAAGCTGTGCCGAGTGCGAGTTTCAGCGCTATGGCCATGGCAGGGCACTGTTCTGTTTTCTATCGCCCTCAATTGTTTGTTCAATTGATTCAAGATTTCTACCGGAAGCAGTGTGTTTGAGGTTATTGGTCTGGGCTACTACCCTAAAGGGAACGAGGAGCTACGCTTAATCGATGCAGCAAGATGGCACTGCCGAGTCCGCTGCAGCCTAATATCATTGCCATAATCATGATTTGGTAGCGCACGGCAATGAGTGGCGAAACACCGGATAGAATTTGCCCAGTCATCATT
>Ga0209081_1001654_pt1 | contig 13298 bp, 15 predicted proteins | sample GOMGulsemesocosm_4_FD_184636 | JGI IMG/M metagenome (GOLD analysis project Ga0209081, IMG submission 184636) | Methane-oxidizing microbial communities from mesocosms in the Gulf of Mexico - GOM15B Gulf of Mexico (SPAdes) (version 2) | ecosystem: Environmental > Aquatic > Marine > Cold seeps... | reverse complement strand
CCGATGGCCGTGTAACCATCATGATGCCACATCCTGAACGTGTATTTAGAACGGTTGCTAACTCTTGGCATCCTGATAGCTGGGGTGAAGATTCACCTTGGGTTCGTATGTTCCGTAATGCACGTAAGTTTATCGGTTAATATTTTTGGGTATGGAAGTATTTATAAATCAACAGGAAAAGTTATGAAATATATTGTTTTAGTGACCTTTATTGCTTTGGTGGTATTTCTTATCATCAAAAACTCAACTAATAAAAAAGCAGCGATTGACAATAATGCCTTAGGTGAAGACTTTTTAACCAAAAATAAAGCAGTAGAGGGCGTTATTGAAACAAACTCAGGCTTGCAATATCAAGTATTACAAAAGGGCGAGGGATCTGAACATCCAACAGCAAGCTCAAAAGTAAAAGTGCATTATCATGGTTCTTTATTAGATGGCACTATCTTTGATAGTTCTGTAGATCGCGGTGAGCCTATTAGTTTTGGCTTAAATCAAGTTATAAATGGTTGGACTGAAGGCGTTCAATTAATGGTTGTTGGTGATAAATTCAAATTTTTCATTCCTTCAGAATTAGGTTATGGCAATAGAGCAGCAGGAAAAATAGCTCCCGGTTCATTACTTATTTTTGAAGTGGAATTATTGGATATTCAATAAAGTATTCAAGGTGGTACAGTCATTGACAGTACACACTCATTGGCAGTAATAGTATTGCCAATGAGTAGTTGAATACAAGATTTTAGTTAAGTAGCTGCCAACTGATAAAACCAAGCCAACTTAACGCGAGTAACACCCAAGGCAAATTAGTCGCTTTAAGGTTAGTCACCTCAACAACTTCTGGTTTGTCTATATTCATGCTTGATTTTAAGTTAACTTTGCGTACTTTATCTCGAGCTCTAGATTTTTTGTTTTGTTGTTTTTTATATTCAGTAATACCTTTTTCAATTCCTTGAGAGATGAGTTTAGTTTGTTCTTTGGTTTGATTAGGTCGCTGTATCCCTTTTGCTACTTGCATTGCTTGCTCTTGTGTTTCTTTAGAGTTTTTTTTCATCATATTTAAAATTCTTAAATTCAAGGTTGAATCTGACAGGTATAATAAACTGCCTAGTGACTTGATAACTATACCCAAACCACTTCAAGATGCGAGTTTCAGGATGTTTGAGCGATTCATGATCAAGGCGCGTATTTTATTAATGGTTGTTCCCTTAATTACATACGCAACGAAGAGCATGATTTGCTCAAACATCCCCGTAGGGCTAGTTTAGAAACGTTTTATGCTGCGTTATTGATTTCGACAATAGAACAACTATTATTGTCAATCAATGCCTTGCCTAAAAACGTTTCTAATTCTAGCTGAATCCTGCATCTTGAGGTGGCTTGGGTATATTTAGTTAATATCTAACTGAACATCAGTACAGCCTTTTTTACAACAAATGCCTAATTTTTCATTATTTGAATCTGCACCTCGTTTAGGTGTTGATAAATATAAAGGCTGCTGACATGTTAGGCAAAGCACTGTTTGTCCTGCCATTACTTTTTTCATTATTTTCTTTTGCTCTGCAAATGAGTTTTTACTTTTCTTTTGTAACGCTGAAAATTGACTAATATCAATCATTTTAAACCTATATTTATTGGTATTGCTATTGGTATTATATCTAAATCACCTCAAGATACTGAGTATATTACCTGATAAGATGTAAAAGTGTTAAGCTAGGTACTATTATTTTTTTATCTTTTTCTAGCCTGAATGACCATCACTTTCGAACACCATATAAAATTTAATCACGATCACAATAACAGTGATACTAAAACTGAGACTAATGCTGCTAACAATGCATTAACTTTATTATATAGTAGCCTTGAAAGTCGATGTCCTGAATACACGGAGTATGCACTCAGTAAATCGGTACTTAAACAAGCTATCAGCAAGGGAGCATTATGGTTGAGTCGAGGTAAACACACTCAACGATTACGCCGAATAAAAAAGCCCCTACAACAAGGTGATGAACTACATTTTTATTACAACGAGAAGGTACTTGCTAATACAGTCCCGTCGGCTATTTTGATAAGTGATGAAGGTGACTACAGTGTTTGGTATAAGCCCTTTGGTATGCTTTCTCAAGGTTCAAAATATAGTGATCATTGTACTATTAGCCGCTTTGTTCAACAGTATTTTACGCCCGAACGCCCCGCTTTTATTGTACATCGACTAGATAAAGCCGCAACAGGGTTAATCCTTATTGCGCATAGTAAAAAGGCAGCTCGATGTTTAAGTGCCATGTTTGAAAATCGTAGTCTTGCTGATAAGAACGCAGAAAGCTCACTTGAAAAACACTATCAAATTATTGTTCATGGCGATCATCGTCAAAACCATCAGCCACAAATTATCAACACAGAAGTTGATGGTAAAACCGCTCGTAGCACCTTTACTTGTTTAGATTATGATGAGAATAAAGATCAATCATTAATAGCCGTTAAAATTGATAGCGGCAGAAAACATCAAATACGGCTTCATGCTGTGAGTATTGGCTTTCCTGTGGTAGGTGATAGATTACACGGCATTGCTGATAACAATGAAACTCAAGACTTACAATTATGTGCTGTCAGTTTGAGTTTTATTTGCCCTTTCTCTACTAGTCATGCTTATACTGAGACGACTCCTAGTAATATTTCGAATAAAGAAAAAGTCATCAAAAAGCATTTTGAATTAGTCGAGCCTCTAAGACCTAAATTATAGACTACTTGAGTAACACTTGTAGGTCGGCATTTATGCCGTCATATCGTTATACCACAATAAAGATAGGCTAAAGCCTAACCTACAAGACCACTCTATAGCTACTCTATAATAATGATATTGATATTATAGAGTTACGGGGTTAGCAATGACTGGGTAATCAATGGTTGATAATTTAGCTAATTGCTTATCGTGATATTTGGCTAAAAATATTACCGCGCAAATTGCACCTACTAAAGCAATTGCCATATCCGATTGAGTGTCCCAAATATAACCTTGTGTACCTAAAAATGCTTCAGCATTTTCTCCCGTTGAAATGGCAACACACCATTCAATTAATTCATAAAAAGCACTAAAGGCTAAACAAATAGAGATAATAAAAAGATTGAGCCAACTTGTACCATTAACGACATTTTTTCGGATCAGTATTTCACGGGCAATAATCGCAGGTACAAAACCCTGAGCAAAATGTCCTACTTTATCGTAATTATTACGTTCAAGATTAAATAGCTCTTTAATCGTGTCAAATAAAGGGACTTCTGCATAAGTATAATGCCCACCAACCATTAACACGATGCAGTGAAATAAAATCAAACCATACAGCAGTGGCGTTAATCGAAAAGACTGATAAGTGAATAATAAGATCCCTGCACCAATAATGGCTGGTAGCACCTCTAAGCACCACGTGAAATAATCTTTTGGATCAAGCCCTGACCAAATAAAAGTCACTACAAAAATAAAAACCCATAAATGTTTAATGACATTACCCCACTTAGTTATTTACTTAATTATTTACTTAATTAAATGTACTTAGTTAATTGTGCTTAAATACAGTATTTAAAGTCATCATCACTAAGTAAAGATAATGAATCACCTACTCTGTCATTAATATTTAAAGCATTGAGTAATTCATAACCTTGCTGACGTTGTTCAGTTGTTAATGCCACGTAAGGTAAGCGAAAGTTAGGTTTAACCGCACCTGTCATCATTAAAGCAGTATTGATGGCAATAGGGTTAGGCTCACAAAATAGCCATTGTATTAACTCTTGCAAATTAGCATTTAACTGACTGTTTTCATTATCCATCATTTTACGGATCAAGCTAGGCATAATATTTGAAGCAACAGAAATCACCCCGTGAGAGCCATACTTATGGCGACCATCATGGCTTTCATCGTCATTACCTGACCAACAAGCAATGCCTTGTTTTTCATAATGAGCAATACGTTCGTTGCCACCGCATTCTTTAACACCAATAAAGTTTTTATGTGTAGATAATTTTTCGATAATATCAGGAGTAAGATCTTGTCCTGTTCTTCCTGCTACATTGTAAATAAATGCAGGACCAATATCTAAAGTACGGTTAAAGTGCTCAATAACTCCGGCTATTGAAGTGCGCCCGTAATAAGGGTTAATTTGTAAGGTTGCATCCATACCCGCAGCAAATCCATTTTTGGTTGCTTTAATCGCCTCACTGGTGTTATTGCTACCCGTATTACCAATAATCAATAGCTTATCACCAAACGTATGAACACTATGAGCGATTAATATTAAATGCTCTTCCCAACTTAGTAAGTGTCCTTCACCGGTAGTGCCACCAACCACAATGCCATCTACGCCAGCGGCAATTTGCTGTCGCACAAGCGTATCATAGGTAGCTATGTCAATATCGCCGGTATTTGTATAAGGGGTTTTAATCGCGGTAATTAAACTGGCTGCTTTAAATTGTTTCATCATATTCCTATTTTTTGCTGTAATTTTGGGTAATACCAAATAAATAAAACTAACAATGACCAATATTGTCAGTAATTTTACGCATTATATAAATTTCTTCTGTATCAATATGTTGATATTTAAAAGTTTGGTGATCCAACTGTAAAACTTTATAAGCATGATAATTATTACTGTTATTAAGATCAGCCATGTAAAGCTGATCATCAACCATTTCATTTTTTGTCATGGTAAAGTGTATATCAGCCACTAAGCCCCAATCACCTAATTCAGTAATTTGTTCAATGACTTTATCAGTTTGATCTTTATTTACTTCATAAGTGACAAAAGTAAATTCAAAACTTCCATCCGCATTTAACTGTGCATACTCGACAACTTTTCTATTGTGTTCATCAATATCATGTCGAAACCAACGCCCAAATAATAATTCTCTTTTGTATTTCACGTCAAGGTGCTCATAAAAAGTAAAATCAAAAAAACACTTACTGAGTATCATTGATGATATAAGGATTGATGATATAAGGATTGATGATATAAAGTATTATAGTGCTTATTTTAATAGCAAAGTTAGCTAAAGCCAATATTAATATTTCACTATTGTAGATATATACTCAAACACTTCAAGATGCTCATTACAGAATACTTGAGCCATTCATGATCAAAACTATTTAGGAATTTAAATGACTGCACCAAAAGTACAGCTATTGCTAACAGGTAACGAATTAATGACTGGCGATATTGTTGATAGCAATTCAGCAATGATCGCTGAGTACTTAAAAGAATTAGGATTAAAAATATCACGCAAGGTCACTATTGCAGATGATTTACCGTTGCTAATAAATGAAATAAATCAACTAGCAGAACAATCAGATATTTTAATTATTAACGGCGGATTAGGCCCAACTGTTGACGATTTAACGACGCAAGCACTCGCAAAGGCAACCAAAGTAGTATTAACTGAGCATATAGATGCTTTAAAACATGTCACAGCTTGGTGTAAAAAACGTGGTGTAACATTAAATACTCCTAACTTAAAGCAGGCAATGCTTCCTCAAGGGTGCGAGATTATAGCTAATAGGCAAGGCAGTGCTGTAGGGTTTAAAGTAAAGCATTGTAATTGCGACATTTATTGCACCCCTGGGGTTCCTCACGAACTTAAAATTATGCTGATAGAGCAAATAAAACCTGATATCGCAAAAAAAATTCCTACTAACTTAATCTCTGATGTTACTCGATTACAAGTGTTTGGCTTAGGTGAGTCTACATTACAAAAAATGGTAGATGAGCAATTACCTGACTGGCCAAGTGATATTGAACTTGGCTTTCGCGCAGGTATGCCTTTACTAGAGATAAAGCTAACAACAAATGATCAACAACAAAAACAATATTGGCAGCAAAAAATATCACAATTGCTCGGTGATCATCTGATTGCGCAAATTGATGATGTTCCACAAAGTTTAGCTAAGCATGTTTTAATGATGTTAACTGAAAAAAAATTAAAAATAACCACAGCAGAGTCATGCACAGGTGGGTTAATTGCAAGTATGCTAACTAAGGAAGCGGGTGCATCTCAAGTGTTTGAAGCAGGTTTTGTCACTTATAGTAATGCGATAAAAAACAAATTACTTAACGTAAATGAAGATACTTTAAATAAAGGTGGTGCGGTAAGCAAACAGACTGTACTTGCTATGGCAAAAGGTGCATTAATCAAATCATCTGCTGATTTAGTTATTGCAGTTTCAGGTATAGCGGGGCCTGAAGGAGGTACTAAAGAAAAACCTGTAGGTACAGTATGGTTAGTTTGGGGTAACAAAAAAAAATTAAAATCAGTATGTTTATTAATTCCTTTACCACGAAAGCATTTTCAAAAATATGTCGCTAGTATTGGTTTAGATTTAATAAGAAGAGATCTTATGTCTAGCCAAGAAACTCCTCAATATATTATTGAAAGAAAATGCCGATAAAATACTTTTAACAATTCACCACTAAACTAATAAAAATTTATACTTATTAGAAGGATAATTGATTATAAGAATAATTAATGCTAATGCTATAATAAGAATAAGAATAAAACTAGAAAGTTATACCTAGAAAATCAGGCATTAATACCATTTTAAATTTTGGAGGTTATTTTGATAGAAAAAAACTTTATCACCAGTGGTCGTAACACCATCATACATAAAGTAAAAAAGTTTGATTTACTCATTGTTAATGGCGAAAAGCCGACAGTTATTGTTAGTAATAGAGGGATTGGTATTTACAAAGGTGAAATTCCAGCAAAACGTTCAATTGCCAAAAAGGCCTACCAAGAAGTAGTACATGTTGATTCATCAGAACTTTTTGGTGAAGAGAAAACTTTAATTTTTGTTCAAGCGCTAGATGGTAAAGAATATAAAATTGATTATAGTAAAATAGACACTAAAACGTTTATTAAAGTTCATCAAGATAATTATATTTAATACCAAAACCGTTGATGTAATGTCTTAATAATGATGATGTTGGAGAATGCCACGTATGACTCAGATCAGCTTAATCGCTAACGCCAAAGAGAATATCGACTTACTTATTAGACCAATTAAAAATGGCGGCGCTATTACTGAAGCCAGTATATTTGAGTTAATCAAAAAGTCTGAATATGCTAACCTTTTTGTCAATACTTCTAATATTAAAAACGCTATTGCTGAGCTCAATGATGTTTTAAAGCCACTACAAAATAAACAAACAGGAAAAGAAATAAACCGTCAAGTATTAGAACGAAGAGATGCAACAATCTCTGTTAGTATTAACAGTGACGAGATGGCTGCTACGGCTGAAATAATACCGGCTCAAGGAGGTAAAAATTTATCGGCTAAAGCTATTTTAAATGCGGCACAAGCCGCTGGAGTAAAAAAAGGGTTTAGTAAGGAAGAGTTGATCAAGTTAGCGCATTTAGCTGCAAAAGCAAAACCAAATACTGGAGTAACACTGCAAATTGCCTCAGGTAAGCTAGCAATAAATGGCAAAGATGCAGAAATAAAACCCTTAGTAGAAAGTGCTCAATCACGTATTTTACGGCCTAAAAAATGTAAAGATGGTAGCGTTGATATGCGAGAATTAGGCGATATAATTTGCGTAAAAGCAGGCGACTCTCTAGCTAAAAAGATCCCCTTCACAACAGGAAAGCAAGGTTATACCGTAACTGCCACCCCGCTAACGCCAGAGCCGGGTAATGATATTGAACTAGTATCGGGTGAAGGTACAGCCATTAGCTCACGAAATGAAAATGTATTAATCTCTGAAAAATTTGGTTTACCCAAATTTATTCCAAATGGTATGGAAATTGATGAAATTTATACTATAAAAAATGTCACTATTGCCACTGGTAATATTAACTTTACTGGTAGTGTTATTATTGAAGGTGATGTTACTGAAGGCATGAAGGTGATCGCTAGTGGTGATATCACTGTTGGTGGGTTTGTTGAATCAGCTATGCTTGAGGCAGGGGGAGATATCACCATCTCTGGCGGTATAATTGGCCGAAAGCATAATATTGAAAAGACTGACGTTACCGAGGTAACAATGAGTGTTAGCGTTAATGCTAAAGGTAATATTTATGCTAAATATTGTCAATATGCGCAAATTAACAGCGGTAAAGATGTCCGCATTGAAAATCAACTTTTACACAGTTTACTAAATATTAACGGCCGACTAAAAGTGGGTACAGAAGAATCAGCTAATGGAAAGTTAATTGGCGGATATATCAAAGTAGGCTCGTATGTAAGTGCTGGGATTGTTGGAGCAACAGCAGGCAGCAATACTATTATTAATTTTGAATACGAAATAATAAAACTAAAAGAGAAAACACGTAATATTGATTCAAGGCTAAAGCTTGACTCAGCTAAAACTGAGGAATTAAGAGCTGCTATAAATAAGTTAAAAAAACTACCTAAAGAAAAAGCAAAACCCGAAATACTAACTAAAGTTATTTCAACCTATCAATTTCATGCAAAGCGACTAGCTGATATTTTATTAGAAAAAGAAGTACATGAAAAAGCAATACAAGAGTATATGGAAAGCATTTTTATTGAAGCAACTGAAAAGCTACACCATGGAGTAGAGCTTATTGTCGATGATTTTCATGATAGAAGCCGTCGAGAATATGGCCCTAGTCGAATGACTTATAAAGAGAGGAAGATACATATAGAACCTTTAGTGAATAGCTAAATATAAACACAGAAATAAATACAGAACTATACCCGTGATACTCAAACTAAAAAATAGTAAGAGGTGACAAGAGTCACCTCTCTACATGATATGCTAGATGAACAATTACATATTAGGGTAGTTTGGACCGCCGGTTCCTTCTGGCGTTACCCAAGTAATATTTTGACTTGGGTCTTTAATATCACAAGTTTTACAGTGAATACAGTTTTGAGAGTTAATAACAAATTTATCACCCTCTTCTGTTTTCTCTACTTCATAAACCCCAGCAGGACAATAACGCTGCGCTGGCTCATTAAACTTAAGCAAGTTTACACTAATAGGCACTGTGCTATCTGCCAATTTTAAATGACAAGGTTGCTCTTCTTCATGATTTGTATTTGACAAAAATACTGACGTTAATTTATCAAAGCTTAACTTATTATCAGGTTTAGAATAATTAATTACTGGCGCATCACTTGCTAGCTTTAATTGTGCATAATCAGGCGTACCATCTTTAAAGTTGAATGGTAATTTACCACCAAAAAAGTTTTGATCGATTGTATTATAAGCACCACCAAAGAATGTTCCAAACTTATGCATCGAGGGAGAAAAGTTGCGAGTATTATATAAATCATCATACAACCACGACGATTTAAACTTATCAGCATAAACCGTCAAGTCGTTACCACCTTCATCGCCATTCGTTAACGCTTCAACAATCGTTTCTGCTGCCAAAATCCCTGATTTCATAGCAGTATGGTTGCCTTTTATTTTAGCTGAGTTTAGTGTACCCGCTTCACAACCTACCATGATACCACCCGGTACCGTTTGCTTAACCAGTGAATTATACCCACCTTTAGCCAACGCACGTGCTCCATAAGAAACTCGTTTACCACCCGTTAAATATTGACTGATTTTTGGATGATGTTTATAACGTTGAAATTCTTCAAACGGACTTAAATGTGGGTTTGAATAACCTAAATCAACGATTAAACCAACAAAAACTTGGTTGTTTTCTGCATGGTATAAGTAACCACCGCCACCAGTATCATCCTTTAAAGGCCAACCGGCAGTATGAATAACTAAACCTTCTTGGTGTTTTTCAGGATCAATATCCCAAATTTCTTTAAAACCTAAACCATAGTGTTGAGGAGAAACATCAGCATCTAAAGCGAACTTTGAAATCAACTCTTTGCCTAAATGCCCACGACAACCTTCAGCAAAAACTGTGTATTTAGCGCGGAGTTCCATACCTGGCATAAAACCATCTTTTTCTTTACCTTCAGCGTCTAAACCCATATCACCAGTGATAATACCACCAACACTGCCATCATCATTATAAATCACACTTTGCGCTGGAAAGCCAGGGAATATTTCAACACCTAACTGCTCTGCTTGCTCTGCTAACCAGCGACACATATTACCCATACTAGCAACATAGTTACCTTCATTATGCATAGTCTTAGGTACAAAGAATTCAGGTAATTTAATAGCATTATCCGCACTCTTAAAATAATAAATATCATCGCCTGTTACAGGTGTATTGAGTGGTGCACCTTTTTCTTTCCAATCAGGAAATAATTCATTTAAAGCTCTTGGTTCAAATACCGCACCCGAAAGAATATGAGCCCCCACTTCCGAGCCTTTTTCAACAACACACACCATTAATTCTTTTTCTTGTTGTTGTGCTAATTGCATTATATGACAAGCAGTTGAAAGGCCTGCAGGACCAGCGCCAACAATTACTACGTCAAACTCCATTGATTCACGTTCCATGGTATCTCCCATATTTTTTTTATTGTAAATTGTAATAAGTAAAATAAGATTCAAACAGGTGTTTGATATTCAAAAAAGCATTTGATAATATCTTAATAATGGTAGCCTAGCAATAATATTGTTATGTTAATAACTAAATTACTGTTACAAACGATTATAAATTGATTTTTTATATTAAAACATCAATATTATATTATATATAGTTGTATAGTAAATCAGTTTTAAAGTGTTGTTAGAGATTTTTATTACGGTGGCGTGGTTGACGTGAGCATAGAGTAAAGGTAGTCTTTTGAATATGGCCAAGTAGACTATCAAGTAAGCCCTGTGTTAAGTTTTAATCTATACTATTACACTAACACTAAAAAAAAGTACAATAAAAAACACAATAATAGAGGTAACAATGAAAATACTAGTTCCAATCAAGCGAGTGATTGACTATAACGTCAAAGCACGCGTAAAACCTGATAATTCAGATGTAGATCTTGCCAATGTAAAAATGGCAATGAACCCTTTTTGTGAAATAGCTATAGAAGAAGCTGTACGCTTAAAAGAAGCAGGAACAGCAAGTGAAGTTATCGTTGTTTCTATTGGCGATAAAGCATGTCAAGAGCAATTACGTACTGCGTTAGCATTAGGTGCAGATCGCGCCATTCAAATTGACGCAGACACTAATTTAGACTCTCTGAATATTGCTAAGTTATTGCAAAAAATAGTTGAAGAAGAAGCTCCTCAGTTAGTTATTTTAGGTAAACAAGCCATTGACAGTGATAATAATCAAACAGGTCAAATGCTAGCCGCTCTAACAGGCTTACCTCAAGGTACTTTTGCATCTGAAGTTAAAATTGAAGGCGATAAAGTTCATGTAACTCGTGAAGTTGATGCTGGATTACAAACTATTGCTTTAAACCTTCCTGCAATAATAACTACCGATTTACGCTTAAATGAACCTCGTTATGCTTCTTTACCTAATATAATGAAAGCTAAACGTAAGCCTTTAGCCGTAAAAGCTGCTGCTGATTTTGGAATAGACTTAGCTGCGCGTACTAAATTATTAAAAGTAACTGCTCCTGCAGAGCGTCAAGCTGGCATTGTAGTAGAAACTATTGACGAATTAGTTGAAAAATTAAAAAATGAAGCCAAGGTGATCTCATGAGTATTTTAGTATTTGCCGAACACGATAACAGCACTCTAAAAGCTGAAACATTAAAAACAGTTGCTGCAGCACAGGGCATCGGTAGTGATATCACCATATTAGTAGCCGGTTTTAACTGTCAAGCCGTTGCTGAATCTGCCGCTAAAGTAAATGGTGTAGCCAAGGTGCTTGTTGCAGATAATGCTGCATACGAACATCAAATAGCTGAAAACATCAGTTTATTAGTCGTTGAACTTGCTGCAGATTATGAACACATTATTGCTACGGCATTAAGCACAGGTAAGAACTTTATGCCTCGTGTAGCAGCCCTTTTAGATGTAACACAAATATCTGATATTATTGGCGTAGAGTCGAGTGATACCTTTGTTCGCCCAATCTATGCTGGTAATGCTATTGCCACAGTACAAAGCTTAGACAGTAAAAAAATCATTACCGTTAGAGCAACTGGCTTTGATGCTGTAGCAACTGACGGCAATGCTGAAATAGTAGCTATTGATTCGGTTACAGATGCAGGAATATCAAGCCATATAAGTGATGAATTAACAGTATCTGAACGTCCAGACCTAGGTGCGGCAAGTGTTGTTATCTCTGGTGGTCGCGGTATGCAAAATGGTGACAACTTTAAACTACTTAATGGTATTGCCGACAAACTTGGTGCTGCTATTGGTGCATCACGCGCAGCTGTTGATGCAGGCTTCGTACCAAACGATATGCAAGTAGGGCAAACAGGTAAAATTGTTGCTCCTGATCTTTACATTGCTGTAGGTATTAGTGGTGCAATTCAACATCTTGCAGGGATGAAAGATTCTAAAGTTATTGTTGCTATCAACAAAGATCCTGACGCACCTATTTTTCAAGTAGCTGATTACGGTATTGTTGCTGATTTATTCGATGCGTTACCTGAGTTAGAAGCTAAGTTATAACCTCTATAAATAGCCTTTAAACACACTTTAAGGCAGTCTTAAAGTTATTATAATAAAGCCACTCATGTAGTGGCTTTTTTTTGATATATTTTCAATATTCATCATCCAAAAAGTCATTGACTAAATCATTAACTAGGTGTCACATTTTATGAGCGATAAACTATCCAGCCTTGCAGATCTAGCTGCCGCTTTTGGCAAAGTGCCAGTAGAAAAATCACCTGAGAGTTCAGTTCAGGACAGCTCATTAGTTTATTCAACAGCTCAAGGGCGTATTAAACAAAGTAAATCAAGCAGTGCAATCACAGAAAGTGATGGTTTCGCTAAGCTTCGTCGAGAAACAAAGGGAAGAAAAGGTAAGGGCGTTATTACTATTAGAGGCCTAGGACTAGAGCCCCTAGCACTTAAGTTGCTAGCTAAAAAACTAAAAAAAGTTTGTGGAACTGGTGGAACCGTAATTGATGAAGTAATAGAAATACAAGGTGATAAACGCGATATAATTACAGCAACACTTAAGAAAGAAGGTTTCAAGGTAAAGTTTACTGGTGGTTAACCTGATTATAAACCGTTGCTTTAAAGGAAGTATAATGCTTTAAATAGATAAAATGAACTACATACCGTCTAAAGACGGTAAGTTACTTAAAAGTTCAATTAAGTTAAATAAGGTGGTGGAGGGAGGTGGATTCGAACCACCGAAGGCTGAGCCGTCAGATTTACAGTCTGATCCCTTTGGCCACTCGGGAACCCCTCCACGGGGTGATTAATTTAATGTAAAATTAATCAAAAATAGTGTCTAACAATGTCCC
>Ga0209081_1001651_pt1 | contig 13313 bp, 12 predicted proteins | sample GOMGulsemesocosm_4_FD_184636 | JGI IMG/M metagenome (GOLD analysis project Ga0209081, IMG submission 184636) | Methane-oxidizing microbial communities from mesocosms in the Gulf of Mexico - GOM15B Gulf of Mexico (SPAdes) (version 2) | ecosystem: Environmental > Aquatic > Marine > Cold seeps... | reverse complement strand
TTCTTATTAGCGCGATTAAAATCCCGCCTACGGGTATAAAATTATATTTTTAAGAAATAAAAAACATGAATAATAACGATCAAAACTACGTTAAATGGTTTAGAAACGCCGCGCCTTATATTAATGCTCATCGTGGTAAAACGGTGGTGCTAATGTTTGGTGGTGAAGCCGTTTTACACCCTAATTTTGCTAATATTATTCATGATATTTCTTTACTGCGTAGTTTAGGGGTAAAGCTTGTCATCGTTCATGGCGCGCGACCGCAAATAGAAGAGCGCATTGTGCAGCGTGGTATCAAAGAAAATATTGAAAATAACATCCGCGTTACCGATGCTGATTCACTAGGCGCAGTGAAAGATGCCACTGGTTCTTTGCGTTTACACATTGAAGCATTACTGAGTACAGGCTTAGCAAACTCCCCAATGCACGGCTCACAAATTAGAGTTAGTACAGGTAACTTTGTTATTGCCAAACCTATGGGTGTACGTGATGGTATTGATTTTAAATATACTGGTACCGTGCGCAGAATAGATTCTGACGGCATTAATATGCAACTTGATTATGGCTCTATTGTGCTGCTTTCACCTATTGGTTATTCACCTACAGGTGAAGTGTTTAATTTATCGTTAGAAAATGTAGCAGCGCAAACAGCGATAGCTTTAAAAGCTGATAAATTGATCACGTTAACTCAAGATGAAGGCTTATTAGACCAAGCTGGAGAGTTAATTAAAAGCTGTAGTGTTCGTCGTGTTAAAACCTTGCTTGATGATAAAGACTGTCATGTTCGTCAATTACTACTTCGTGCCATCATTCAAAGTGGTGAAAACGGTGTTGAACGTTGTCATTGTGTGAGTTATCAAAGTGAAACCGCTTTATTGCAAGAGTTATTTACTCGTGACGGTGCAGGAACGCTTATTGCTAAAGATCATAAAGAAGAAATATCAACCGCTACTATTGATGATGTAGCAGGTATTTTGGAATTATTAGCGCCGCTTGAGGCCGAGGGTGTGTTAGTGAAGCGATCTCGTGAGTTGTTGGAAGTTGAAATCGATCAATTCATCGTACTTAAAAAAGAAGATGTCATTATTGCTTGTGCTGCGCTTTATCCTTATAGCGATGCACAAACAGGCGAGGTTGCTTGTGTTGCAATCCATCCTGATTACCGCAAAGGAAATCGCGGTGGTCGATTAATCTCGGCGTTAGAAGATGAAGCAAAAAAGCAAAAACTTGCGTCAATATTCGTATTAACAACCGTTAGCGGTCATTGGTTTCAAGAGCGTGGATTTATTGAACAACCTATGAATAAATTACCTGAAGGCAAGCAAAAAATGTATAACTTTCAGCGTAAATCTAAAGTGTTTGTTAAAGATATTTAAACCTGCAGCGCTAGTTTATAGATGCCGCTGCGAGGTTTAATTTTTATGCCTGATGTACCTACGCCATACGGTGTAACGCACAAATTTTGTTACCTGAAGGATCTTTTAAATAAGCAAGGTATAGTTTACCTAAGCCGCCTTCACGTATTCCTGGAGGGTTTTCGCAGTTAGTACCACCATTGGCTAATCCTGCTGCATGCCAAGTATCAGCTTGATTAGGATCTTTTGCTGTAAAACCAATTGTGCAGCCATTACCATGACAAGCAGCCTCACCATTGATAGGTGGTGTAATAGCAAAGATTCCTGTGTCGGTGAAATAAAAACAACGACCATTTTCATCCATTACACCAGGCTTATGCCCCATTTCCCCTAATATAGCATCATAAAAAACTTTTGATTCTTCAACATTATTAGCACCAACCATGACATGACTGAACATATTTTTATCCTCTGTTTTTATATTATATTAACGTAGCAAAAATTAACTTTTGATAATTAATTTTCAATAAATATAACATAAACAATATTTGATTTAAAACAGTTCACCTTCTTCATTATTATCGTCATCCTCGCTTTGAAATATATCAATACTATTATCTTGGTTTATATATTCGGTAGGTGCGCTTCCAACTTGAAAGTATTCAAATAAACTGGTTTTGTTGGTTTTACTGGTTAATTTACCTGTGGTTTTATCAATGCGCACTGACACTATGTCTGTAGGAGGCTCAAAAGGCTCTACAGGTAAGTCAGCTAACGCTACTTTCATAAAGTCTATCCAAGCGGGTTGGGCTGACTTAGCACCTGCTTCTGTGCCTGTAATTTGATTTTTATTTAAATTATTATTATAAAATGATTTACCTAAATTACGACTAGGATCATCAAATCCTATCCATGAAGTAGTTACTAAACGGCGAGTAAAACCAGAAAACCAAGCATCTTTCCCTTCATTGGTCGTACCTGTTTTTCCAGCAATATCTTTTCGGTTTAATACTCTGGCGCGCCAACCCGTGCCTTGCCAAACATTTTCAGCAGACCAGTCAGCTCCCCAAATGGCACTGTTGAGTGCCTGGGTAATTAAAAAAGCATTTTGCTCAGAGATTACTTTAGGAGCAGATGTTATTGTCGAAATTTCAGACAAATTATTTTGATTATTTTCGGGAGCTAATGTATTTACTGTAATATTTTCGTTATTAGCCTCTGGCGTTTTACATGGGTCACAAGCAAATACTGGATCAGCTTGATATAACACTTCTCCGTTTGAATTTTCAATACGTTCAATAATATAAGGTTCAATTAAAAAACCACCATTAGCAAACGTTGCAAAGCCAGTAGCAACGTCTAGAGGTGTTAAAGAGGCCGAGCCTAATGCTAATGATTCATTACGAGGTAATTCGTCAGGTGAAAAACCAAAATTTGAGAGATAGTCAACTGCATTATCAACCCCTATACTTTTTAATAACCTCACAGCAATGACATTTTTAGATTGAGCTAAAGCTAAACGGAGCCTGATTGGACCAACATAAGTTTCAGGGGAGTTTTTAGGACGCCAAACTACTCCCGTACTTTTATCCCATTGATTAATAGGAGCGTCATTAATTAAAGACGCTAGCGTGTAACCTTTTTCTAATGCGGCAGAATAAATAAAAGGCTTAATATTAGAGCCTACTTGGCGTTTAGCTTGAGTCACGCGATTAAATTGACTTAGTTTATAGCTAAAGCCACCAACGGCTGCTTTTATTGCGCCATTGTCAGGTGAAAGTGAAACAATTGCTGCGCTTGCTTTAGGTAATTGACTTAATCGATAGTCACCATTAGGCATTTTGTTTACTAAAATCACATCACCATAGGTAAATATTTCGCTAGCATTTCGGGGTGGTTTTCCTTGTTTTTGATCATTAATATAAGGACGTGCCCAAGCCATTCCTATCCATGAAATCACGGCTGTTTTATCACCGCGTAAAATTATATCAATAGAGCGCTCGTTTATTTTAGTTACCACTGCAGGCATTAACATTTGATAATGCTTTATTTCGGTAAGAGCCGATGATATTTCATCGTCTGTTAGAGGCTCATATTCCTGTTTATGTTCTTGAGAAAATTCTCCTTCACCAGTAGCCGTTGTTTTGCTTATCGCAGTATTATCCTCTAGCGCTGGGCGTAGAGATAATATAGCACCACGATAACCATGGCGTTGATCATAACGCAATAAGTTATTAGTTACTGCTGAATGAGCTGCTCGTTGTAATTTATTTGTTATCGTGGTAAATACCTTATAGCCACCAGTATAGGCTTGCTCTGCACCATAACGTGCAATCATTTCTTGATGTGCCATCTCTGCTACGTAAGGGGCATCTAATTCTATTTTTGCACCGTGTCGTTTTCCTGTGATGGGAGCAATTTTTGCCTGCTGATATTCTTGTTCAGTTATATAGCCACTTACGAGCATACGTTGTAAAACTGTGGTGCGACGAATTTTGGTACGCTCAGGTCTACTAATAGGATTATATGTTGATGGTGCTTTGGGCAAACCAGCTAATACTGCTATTTGAGGAAGACTAAGCTGATTAAGGTTTTTACCGTAATAAACTTGTGCAGCGGCACCAAAACCAAAAGATCGATGTCCTAATGGTATTTTATTTATATAAAGCGTTAATATTTCATTTTTAGTTAATAAGTTTTCAATATGAAAAGATAGAAATATTTCCCTTATTTTTCGGGTGTAAGTTATTTCTCTTGTTAAGAAAAAATTACGTGCCACTTGCATCGTAATTGTACTAGCCCCCCCCTTATCATTACCAGAAAGTTTACCTAATATCGCACGAGCCATGCCTATAGGATCAACACCAAAATGAAAATAAAAGCGATCGTCTTCTGTGGCTAATAGTGCATCTATTAATTGCGGAGGTATTTCCTCAAAGGTTAAAGGTTTACGTTTTTTTTCACCAAATTGAGATATTAATATCCCATCATTACTATAAATTTGCATGGGTGTTTGCCATTGAACATCTTTTAACGAGTTAATATTAGGTAATTCATCGCGTAAAGTTAAATACAAAACAAATACAGCAAAAAAAGCAATAAATATTAAAAAAAAGACTGTTTTGAAAAAAAATTTGGTTAAAAACACTACAATAGCTCTATTTAGGGATAAAATTTTCAGATAGTGCTAGTATATCTTGTAAAACCATGTAATAAATGTGTTTATGTGAAAAACATGTCTAAAATAATTACAACAATATAATTTAGTGGGCTGTTATGCTAGATAATCTATGGAAAAAGAAAACAACAATGATGGTTGGGATTGATATTGGATCTCATGCGGTCAAAGCTGTTTTACTCAGCCAAGGCGATGAAGGCTATATTCTTGAAAACTATGCAATAGAACCTATGGTTCGAGGCTCAGTTGTCGATCGCGAAATACAAGATATAGAAGCCGTTGGTAATGTTATTGCTAAAATCCGTCAAAAAATTCCCATGAAGGCTAAAGATGCGGCCGCAGCGGTTTCTGGACAAACAGTTATTACTAAAACTATTTATATGGATGTTGCTTTAACTGAAGAAGAGTTAGCGAGTCAAATTGAAATTGAAGCTGATAGCTTAATTCCTTATCCTTTAGATGAAGTTAGCTTAGATTTTGAAACGTTAGATATAAATGAATCAGATCCTAGTAAAGTGAATGTTTTGTTGAGTGCTGCCAGAACTGAGTCTATTGAGGCGAGAGTGGCTGCATTAGAAGCTGGAGATTTTCATGCTAAAGTTATTGATGTAGAATCGTATGCAATCAGCCGATCTCATGATTTATGTTTATCACAGCTTCCTGATGATGCCGCAGACAAAACTGTAGCAATAGTTGATATTGGTGCAACGATGACGCTTTTTTCAGTCACCAAGGCGGGCAAACACATCTATAGTCGGGATCAAATTTTTGGTGGTGAACAATATACTCGCTCGATTGTTTCATATTATAATAAGTCCTTTGAAGAAGCTGAAGAGGCAAAAATTTCTAACGATTTACCTCCTAATTATACTTTTGAAGTGTTAGCTCCTTTTCACACTGTACTTATGCAGCAGATACGTCGAGCAATTCAAATGTTTTTGACCTCTAGTGGCGCAAGTAAGGTTGATTATTTATTAGTTTCTGGGGGGACTGCATCTATAGAAGGTGTTGAGAAATTACTATCTGACGAGTTAGGTGTCCATACCGTTATTGCTAATCCCTTTAATAATATGACACTAGTTCAATCGGTCAACGAGGAAGAATTAGCCAAAGTAGCACCACAATTAGCGGTAGCTACAGGGCTAGCATTAAGGAGTTTTACGCCATGGCATATATAAACCTACTTCCTTGGCGCGAAGAAGCACTCAAGGTTAAACAAAAAGAATTCTTTACTATTTTAGCCGCTGTAGGCCTATGCGCTTTTGCATTAACTTTTGCGGTCAATATTTATTTCCAAGCTCGTATTGATGGGCAAGCAGCGCGTAATCAATTTTTAAAAAATGAAATTCAAAAGCTTGATATAGAAATAGCAGAAATTAAAACGCTAAATGATAAAAAAGCAGCATTACAAAAGCGTATTGATGTTGTTGAACAGCTGCAACGTAGCCGTAATGTTGGCACACAAGTACTGAATGAAATAGCAACAATAATTCCTAACGGTGTTTATATTACTCAAATTGATAAACAAGGTAATAGCTTACATATTACTGGGAAAAGTGAGTCAAATAATCATTTGGCAAACATGATTAGAGCGATTGAATTATCAGATTTATTTACTGATGCAACACCAGAGTCAATTACGGCTGATGATAGTTCATCAAAACTGTTAAGTAGCTTTAAAATGAGAGTAGCAATTAAAGGTTTGGTAAACGATACTGCTGCTGGAGCAACTGGGGGTGGCAAGTGAAATTTGATAAATCACAATTTGAAAACCTTGAGCTAGAAAATATTGGCCAATGGCCTCCTGCAGCAAAGCTAATGTTAACGATATTTTTAGCTGTCATGGTGATGTTTTTAGGTTACACAGGGCTAGTTAGTAGTAAAATAGAGCAACTTGATCGCATTACTGCTGAAGAAGCAACATTAAAACAGTCATATAAAGCAAAATATCATGTTGCAGCTAATCTAGAGCTATTTAGAGCGCAAATGGTTGAAGCTGAAGGGATCTTTGCAATACAATTAAGAAATTTACCTAATAGCCATGAAACACCAGGGTTATTAGATGATATTACTTTTATTGGTACAACAAGCGGTTTAGAGTTTGTTAAATTAGAGTGGCAACCTGAAATAAGTAAAGAAATTTATATTGAATTACCTATCGATATTGAGGTGAATGGCTCTTATCATTCGTTTGGCAATTTCGTTAGTAAAATAGCTGGCTTACCACGTATTGTAACGTTGCATAATTTTAAAATTGATATTATTCAAGTAAATAGTGACTTGTTGAACTTAAAACTTGAAGCTAAAACGTACCGTTATCAAGAGCAAGAGGTTAAAACACAATGAGAATATTAGTGTTAATTACTTTAGTTTTTATTAGTGGGTGTTTTGATGATACTAAAGATCTTATTGCTCATATGGAGCAAGTAAGAGCAACAACAACAAAGCAAATACCTCCTATGCCTGAAGTACATCCTTTCAATCATTATGATTATTCAGCATTTGATTTAAGAAGCCCTTTTTCATTACCGAAACCTGAAGCAATTCAGCAGAAAATTCAGCAAATGTCGGGTTGTTTAGGTCCTGATCCTCGACGTCGCAAGCAACCGCTGGAAAAGTTTGCTCTTGGTGATCTGACAATGCGTGGTACATTGGGTGATGATGGGATTCTCTGGGCCTTGATGGAGGCATCAGACTTTACATTACATAGAGTATCAATTGGTAGTTATTTAGGCTTGTTTGATGGCCGTATTACAGAAGTGAGTGCTAAAAGCGTGAAATTAGTAGAATTAAGACCTGATGGTGCAGGTTGTTGGGTAGAGCAAGAAACCGTACTTAAAATTGCTCAATCAGTATCTGAAGGATAAAGGAAATAATAATGCTATTTAATAAAATGAAAAATTATAAAGTTTTTATTGGAGTTGCTAATTTAAAAAGAAATTGGCTTGCCTTCTTTACGTTGTCAACACTGATCATAGCATCTTTTAATATTAGTGCAGAGCAAATGAATCAGAGTAAGTTATTAGGGATTTCTTACAATACAATTCAAAATGATCAAATTAAATTGGTTTTTGAGTTTTCATCAGAAATTTCTTCTTTGCCAGAAGTTGATACCTCAATGAACCCAGCTTTTGTGAAGGTTAACTTTGCGGCAGAAAGTTTTGATCATAAGTTACAAGAAACGTTGATAAATCATGCAGGTATTACAAATGTTGTTTTAGATAATAGCTCAGGAAAGGTTGTTGCGGCTATTAATTTAGAAAAACTTTCTGTATTTGATGTTGCTTTAAATGGAAAACAATTATCTATCACCTTTAATTATGGCGAGTCAGCTGAAATAGTGGAAACACTAAGCTCTGCTGGCGAGCAATTTATTAATCATGTTAAGTTACTTGATTTTCGTTTAGGTGAGAATAATTCAGCAGAAATATTAGTTTACCTAGACGATAGTACAGTAGCTGTGGACGTGAATGATAAACTAGGGAAAGTTAATATTGAGTTTCACAATACACAGATAATAGAAGATTTATTGTATAAACTTGATGTTACCGATTTTGGTACCATTGTTTCCGCTATTGAAACATTTAAAGAAGGACGTAATGCTCGTTTAGTTATAGATGTAGATAAGAACTTTACTTTTTCACATAAACAACAGGGTAATTTATTTATACTTAACGTTAAAGAAAAAGAGAAGAAAGCACCTGGTTACCTCGGTGAAAGTGAAGACTTTTCGGGGCGAACTATTTCTCTTAACTTCCAAGATATTCCCGTACGGACTGTGCTGCAAATTATTGCAGATTATAATGAATTTAACTTGATCACCAGTGATACTGTTACAGGTAATATTACTTTACGTTTAGATGGCGTTCCGTGGGACCAAGCTCTTGATATTATATTAAAAGTTAAGGGTTTAGATAAGCGTATGCAAGGTAATATCTTAATGGTAGCACCAAGCGATGAACTCGCAGCAAGGGAAGCTAAAAATTTACAAGCACAACAACAAGTAGAAGAATTAGCGTTGCTTTACTCTGAATATGTACAGATCAATTATGCAAAAGCGACTGAGTTTGCTGATTTAATTAAAAACGATGATACGAGTATTCTTTCAACACGCGGCAGTGTTTCTGTTGATGAACGTACCAACACGTTACTTATTCGCGATACGGCAAAAAGTATTGAAGATATAAAGCGGATGGTAAATATTCTAGATATTCCTATTCGCCAAGTTATTATCGAAGCACGTATGGTGACAGTGAAAGATAATATGAATGAAGAACTTGGTATTCGTTGGGGAATAACGGATACTGATGGTCAATATGCAAGCTCAGGTTCTTTAGCTGGAGCAAACTCAGCTAATACAGGGGCTATTCCGGCCTTGGCTGATAGATTAAATGTAAATTTACCTGTTGCAAATCCCGCAGGAGCCTTAGCATTCCAAGTGGCTCGTTTGGCTGATGGTACTATTTTAGATCTTGAGTTAAGTGCAATGGAAAAAGAAAATAAAGGTGAAATCATTGCTAGCCCACGCATAACCACATCAAATCAAAAAGAAGCTTATATTGAACAAGGTGTTGAAATACCTTATCAAGAGGCAGCATCAAGTGGTGCCACAGCAACGCAATTTAAAAAAGCGGTATTGAGCCTAACAGTAACGCCACATATCACACCAGATAATAAAATCATTTTAGATCTTGTTGTCACTCAAGATACCGTTTCTGATGTACAAAGTGGTCAAGCACCTGCAATTGATACTCAGCGTATTGGCACACAAGTATTAGTGAATAATGGTGAAACCATTGTACTAGGTGGTATTTATCAACAAGCAATTATTAGCACCGTTTCTAAAGTTCCAGTATTAGGTGATATTCCTTATTTTGGTTGGTTATTTAGAAACACAAGTCAGTATAATGAAAAAAAAGAACTGTTGATTTTTGTTACTCCTCGCGTTGTTACGGAACATTTTTAACATCAATTATTGATATATTAGTCAGTAAGTAAGATTTTTATCTTACTTACTGATAATGATGCTTGCAATCTTACCCTAACAATTGCGATAATTACGCCCTTGAAATTTTCGAGGGAGACCTCTATAGATCAAAAGGTATTTAGTAATAACTATAATATTCCTTTTGATATGGCCTGTAACAAACGAGTATAAAGTAAATCTAATGGCAGAAAAACGTAACATTTTCCTTATTGGCCCTATGGGTGCAGGTAAAAGCACAATAGGCAGAGAGCTTGCTGACAGGCTTCACCTTGATTTTTTCGACTCTGATCAAGAAATTGAACGTCGTACTGGGGCAGATATTGCTTGGGTTTTTGATCTTGAAGGCGAAGAAGGTTTTCGTAAAAGGGAAGAGACAGTCATTGAAGATTTAAGTGAAAAGCAAGGCATTGTATTAGCAACAGGCGGCGGCTCAGTTATTAGTGACCAAGTTCGTAATCGTTTGTCAGCACGTGGCGTTGTTGTTTATCTTGAAACAACAATAGACAAGCAAGTCGCTCGAACTCAAAGAGATCGTCGTCGTCCTTTATTACAAACAAAAGAAGCACCACGCACAGTACTAGAAAATTTAGCAGTAGAACGTAATCCTTTATATGAAGAAATTGCTGACGTGGTTATTAAAACTGATGATCAAAGCGCCAAAGTAGTTGCTCATAAAATTATTGAACGTTTAGATTTTTAATAAAGGTTCATTCCCCTTTATCTAAGCCATTTTGTGAAAGCATGTGGCTTTAATTCATTAATACCATCTGGTGACACTCAATATGTCCACTCTTAACCTTGATTTAGGTCTTCGTAGTTATCCTATTTATATAGATTCTGGTTTGTTTAATAACGCAGAGCTATTTGCAAATCATATTCGATCTAAACGAGTTTGTATTGTTACGAATACGATTGTTGCTCCTTTATATCTTGAGGCCATCAAAGCAAAATTATCTGAATTTGAACTTGATGAAATCATTTTAGCTGATGGTGAAGCAGAAAAAAGTTTAGCTAATTTTGAGCGAATCATGTCGCATTTATTAGCAAATGAGCATGGGCGAGATACTACCTTAATTGCATTAGGTGGCGGGGTTATTGGTGATATCACGGGTTTTGCTGCGGCATGCTACCAACGAGGTATTGATTTTATACAGGTACCTACCACAGTTTTATCGCAAGTTGACTCTTCTGTTGGTGGAAAAACAGCGGTAAATCATCCTCTTGGTAAAAACATGATAGGTGCTTTTTATCAACCTAAAGCCGTGATAATAGATATAGATAGTTTAGTTACTTTGCCTGTTCGAGAATTTAATGCGGGTATGGCGGAAGTAATAAAGTATGGTATTTTAGGCGATTATGATTTTTTTGTGTGGTTAGAAAATAATATATCGTTGATAAAGTCGGGTGATAAAAATACTTTAGCTAAAATGATTGAAACATGCTGTCAATGTAAAGCTGATATTGTTTCAAAAGATGAAACAGAAGCGGGTGTACGCGCATTACTCAATTTAGGTCACACTTTTGGTCATGCAATTGAAGCTGAACAAGGCTATGGTAATTGGCTTCATGGCGAAGCTGTTGCCACTGGCATGGTACTTGCTGCTAAGTTAGCAATAGCAATGAATTTGCTTGAAGTGTCAGATCTTTGTCGAATAGAGTCACTTATAAAAGCTTTTGATTTACCATTAGAAGCTCCAAAATCAATGAACATCGATGATTTTATTCGTCATATGCGCCGAGATAAGAAAAATATTGGCGGAAAATTACGCTTTATTGTTCCTACAGCCATAGGGCAATCAGAAATGCGTGACGATATCACTCAAGAGATACTTCAACAAATTCTATAATCACTGTAGAAAAGGTTGAATATGTCCGCATTAGCGAATGCAAATACACATCATGCAAATGTTGATACTGTGCAATTGAACAGTGAACCTGCTGTAACATCAATAAGTGTTACTGCTCGAATTGATTATATTCAGCGTTTTTCTAAACAAGCAGTATTAGTGGTCGATCAAGATGTTGAGGTTTATACCCATACTGCTCGTCAATTTCTTACTAGCCTTTCTAAAGAACAAACAGACCAAGAATCTAATGTTGCTTTTGTTTCTGCATCAACAAAATTAAATGACATTCAGATGCGATGTCGATTAATCGAACAATTATTCGCAAGCACACTCTTTGATCCTGAAAAATCATTAGCGGTAAGTATTTTACAACTGAGTAAACAAAATAAAGATAGTATTACTATTGTTGTTGAGCATGCACATGCGCTGTCATTACAAATAAAGTATGAACTTTGTCAATTAGTCGATGTAGCAAATAAAACTCATAATAAAATTAATGTTGTATTATTTGGCAAAGAACAAGCGGCACAAGAGATAGCAGCACACAAAGCTATTTTTCACAATAAACTAACCATAATTGATGCAAAATCAGGTCAGGTTTTTACTTTAGAACATGCGAAGTTTAAAACAGACAGCATGATTTTCACTCAAAAATTTTGGCAAAAACTACTGATATCACTTATATCAATTTGTATGTTTATTGGCTTTTCTTGGTATGTACTCATTGAGTTTGATAACTTTTCCTTATCTAAATTGCCACTATTTGATCCTGTTAAAATAGAACAACCAATAATTAATAAGAATTCAAAAACTGATACAAATTTTATAACAGGTGATGTAGCCGAACAGGCAAGCACTGAAGATGTGCAAGCAGCCTTGTTGGGCAAAGTTACACTACTTGTCAAGGTGAATGATAAACCAGCTAAAGCTACTGATATTTTACAAGCACTTGTTTTGAAGGAAGCTGCCGCGGTTAAGTCCGTTATTACTGATCGAGTAATGGTTACTCAAGTAGAACCCATACTACCCAAAACGGTTTCGATTGTACCAACAAGGCCTGAAAAAATAGAAGCGAAACAAGTTGAACAGAAAAAAATTGAAAAACAAGTAAATGCAAAACAAACTATAGAGTTAACACCAGAATATTATTTGAATTCATCAATAGGTCATGTTGTTCAAATTGTTGGTTTTAGTGACATGTCTTTATTGTCTCGTTTTATTGAAAAATATCCAACTATTGAGTATTTTAGCTATCAAAAAAGTTTAAATGATCAATTATTTGTTGTCTTAACAACTAAGGTTTTTGATAGTAGAGAGCAAGCCAGCTTGGCTATTGAAATGTTACCACAAGATATCAAGGCTAGAGGCGTATGGATTAAAAAGCTTTCAACGATTAAAGCTGAAATTACTGCACTAGAATAAGTAGGGCGGGATTATGCTTTGGTTGATATATGTGTAGTAGCTCAGACCTGAACTGATAGTTACCTGATTTTTAGAGTGCCTTGTCAGCTTAGATTTGAGCTAAATTCTTTTCAGATCAAATCAATTTCCCATCAACTAAAGCTTCTAACGGAGTTCGTCCATAACCGTTTTTATCTTGATTAATTCGTTCATTGTTATAGTAATCTATCCATTCTCCTAGATCTTTTTGTAATTCCGTCATTGTTGAGTAGATTTTTTTCTAAATGCTATTTGATAATAACTCGTTTAAGATCGTTTTGTGGAACCGTTCACAGATCCCATTTGTTGCTGGTGACATCGCTTGAGCTTTATCGTTAAGTATATCGGCAGCAGTAATTGGTGTTTTAGTAGCATAGAGCCGTATTTATACCGATACTGTGATTTTGCTTTTATGGTTTTAAACTAAGCACTATGGGTTTGTTCGAACTTAGCTAATACGGTAAACAATTTTTCAATTTTCTTTACTAAAGGAATAAGAAGTTGTT
>Ga0209081_1001647_pt1 | contig 13327 bp, 13 predicted proteins | sample GOMGulsemesocosm_4_FD_184636 | JGI IMG/M metagenome (GOLD analysis project Ga0209081, IMG submission 184636) | Methane-oxidizing microbial communities from mesocosms in the Gulf of Mexico - GOM15B Gulf of Mexico (SPAdes) (version 2) | ecosystem: Environmental > Aquatic > Marine > Cold seeps... | reverse complement strand
GCATAATTTCTGAATAAGCATGATTGGCCGAATTAACGTAGACCAGCCGATTCAACAAATACTCTTCTGCCAATATGCTCTGGTCAAATAAATCATTATTCATGTAGATAACTCTCTTGTTCTAATATTTTTTGTTTGTCTTTTATTAATTGTGCGTAAGGTGCCAGCACGGGTGTCGATAAGCCTATTTTTATAACATCCTCAATGTAATGAGGCGATTCACGCTCAACGACCCTATCCAACCTTTTCTCAATATCGTCTGGCACTAAAAAGTTAAATTCAGTATCGGGTAGCAAGGTCATTAAATTTTTAGCGATGGTTAAACCGCCTAAATCAACATCCATGCAAAGATATATCCGATCGTAGTTCGATAAAAACTTTTTATGCAAGGCGTTGGAAATCTCATTACCTTCAGAAAAAATAACGTTCATCTCCTGCTCCCACTCAAAGGCAGTATGCTTTTCAAGAAAAGCAATCATGACCTCAACATCAATAAAATTTTGCCTATTCTCAATCACCAACGCCTGTTTTGATTGAAAGGTTGGGTAATAGAACTCACCCGTACCATCAATCATAACCACAACAGGGTTTTCCGACTTACCTCTCATTAGTAGAAACGAGCCGTTCACTTTAACCGAATGACTTCTGTTTTGAGTTGCTGCTAACGCCCGACTCTGCCCATCATCCGCCGCTAAAATGCGAAGTTCTCTCATTAGCTCATCATTTATCCAATCCACCGTATAAAGTGAGCCTTTAATCTTTGTTGTCTTAATATTTTGCGGCTCGCATCGTTGGCTTAATCTCAACTTATCCACACACTTAAAGAAGCTGTTAAGGTTAATGGGAGTATTGGAATCAATATTCTTTATATAGTTTAATAAACGGCTCATTGACTTCCTTGCAACATGATCTTATTAATCCGCTAATTATAACAGTTCGGCTTATGATGCCTTTGACCTACTCAACTAACCATCAAGGTTTTATCAACTATCCAGTATGTTGCAAACCTGTTCCATCATTAACACCACAAGCCAAACGATCGTTTTTGCTAAGGCTATTGTCGCAATACAACATATATCATCCCCCAGGACTCAGGCATAGTAGGTGACTAAATTTTAATCACCCATTAAACAGGATCTATCTATGAGCAAAGCAATTATCGCTGGCGTTGATATGGTTAAATTTGCCAAACCCGGCAAACAAGAACCTTACCGTGTAATGGCCTCAAAGGCTATTCAAGGTGCTGTAAAAGAAGCAGGCATAAAACCTGAGCTTATTGAACAGGCTTACGGTGCTTATATTTATGGGGACTCAACCTGCGCACAAGCCGCACTTTATGATGCATTCCAAACTGGCATTCCTATTATTAATGTCAATAACAACTGCTCATCAGGCTCAACAGCTTTATTTTTAGCACGCCAAGCCGTTAGCAGTGGCGCTGTAGAATGTGCTCTAGCATTCGGTTTTGAAGAAATGCAGCCCGGCGCTATTGGCTCTGCTTGGGATGACCGCGAATCACCATTCGATAACTTCCTAAAAATACTCGATGAAAAAGACTACCCTGCAGGCCCACTGGCTTTACGTGCCTTTGGTGCAGCGGGTCATTACTATATGGAAAAATACGGTGCAAGCGCTGATATATTTGCCAAGGTATCGGTAAAAACGCGTAACCACGCTATGCAAAACCCATTTGCTCTGTTCAATACACCATTAACTGTTGAACAGGTCATGGCCGACAAAATGGTCTACATGGATTACCTCACGCGCACCATGTGCTGCCCTCCAACCTGTGGCGCAGGCGCTGCGGTTGTCTGTAGTGAAGCGTTTGCTAAAAAGCACGGTATCACTAGTGGTGTTGCTATTATTGCTCAAGCGATGGCAACCGATACGCCAGCTAGCTGGGACAACCCTATCAACCTAATTGGCGCAGATATGACCCGCCGTGCAGCCACTGCTGTTTATGAAGAGTCAGGCATTGGCCCAGATGGCATTCAAGTCGTAGAACTACATGATTGCTTCACTATTAACGAAGTGATTACCTACGAAGGTCTTGGCTTATGTGGCGAAGGTGAAGCGACCAAATTTATTGATAATGGCGACAACACCTACGGCGGTAAGTTTGTCGTTAACCCATCTGGCGGTTTAATGTCTAAAGGTCACCCGATTGGTGCAACGGGTTTAGCGCAATGTTTTGAATTGGTTAACCAAATTCGTGGTAATGCCGGCGACCGTCAAGTTGACGGTGCAAAAGTTGCCTTACAACATAACTTAGGACTCGGTGGTGCTGTTGTCATCACTATGTACCAAGCCGTTTAACTTCTTCTGCAGCCTAATTAGCTGCTACTCCCAGGCTTGGTAACTTGTGTACCAAGCCTTTTTTTTGTTCCTGCTAAACCACTAAGCAAATTACAATAAAGCCCCCATACTCAGCATCAGATAATATATGACCTATCAAGATATTAGCTATGAAAAACAAGGTGCTATTGCACTAGTTAAGTTAAACCGCCCAGCAGCGATGAACTCCGTATCAGAAACCATGATGGAGGAGCTTGCCGACCTTTTCCCTAAACTAGATAATGATAATGACATTCGTGTTGCTGTGCTAACCGGAGAAGGGAAAGCCTTTTGCGCAGGTGCCGACCTTAAGTTATTACTCGACGACATTAAAGACGGTGCAAAACCTGCACCCAATTTTTGGACTCGCGCACGTGATGGGTTCGGTGCTGTCACTCGCTTTAGAAAACCCCTACTCGTTGCGATTAATGGTGTTGTCTGCGCTGGTGGCTTAGAACTTGCGATGGCTGGTGATATTTTATTAGCTGCCGAGAGCGCTAAACTAGCCGATGCACACGCCAACTTTGGAGTATTCCCCGGTGCGGGTGGTGCCGTCGTACTTTCACGAAAAATCCCTTGGAATGCCGCAAACTACCTTTTATTTACTGGCGACTTTGTTGACGCACATCAAATGAAAGAATGGGGCTTATTATTAGACGTTATTGCCGATGACCAGCTCATGGAACACACCATGAAAATGGCCAAGAAAATTGCTGCAAAAAGCCCCTTAGCCCTACAGCGAATGAAACAAATGGTTAAAGATGGGCAAGACATGCCATTAGATGTTGCACTACGAGCTGAGCTCAACATGTTGCACCTGCAAACAAAGTCTTATGATTTACAAGAAGGATTAGCTGCTTTTGGTGAAAAGCGCAAACCTGAGTTTAAAGGCTACTAAACACTCTGCCGTGTAGCAAGAGTAGGTTTTAATAACGAAACTTACTCTTAGCTAAAAATTAAACAACTTGTATTAGTGATAAATAACTGCTCTATTAAGTCAATCAACGGCCAAAATGGAGTATTGAGAAAATGTCAGGAAAGGATTCAGAACAAAAGCTCGATCAAATCGTCGCGCAGGCACGTAGCGCCCGTGAACAAAGCGACAAAGGTTACCGAGCCAAAGCACTTAAACAATACCCTTGGATTTGCGGTCGTTGCTCACGCGAGTTTAATCAACAAAATTTACAAGAACTCACCGTCCATCACCGAGACCATAATCACGATAACAACCCTCAAGATGGCAGTAACTGGGAGTTACTGTGCCTTTACTGTCATGATAACGAGCATGCTCGCTATATCGACAAAGTGGAAGGTGACATACATGAAAGCAAAACAACAGATGACGCCACTCACAACCCTTTTTCAAATTTAGCGTCCTTATTACAAAAATAATAAACCTTAAAACACCTCATTACAGCTTCCGTTCGAAGGCCTCTTATTATTAACAATGTTAAGATAAAACCTCTCTGATCACCCACAAGCTACTCGATGAAAATACTGATGATAATCCCAAGCTATAACGAGCATAAAAGTGAAGAACTTTTTTTAAACGCTCTACAAAAGATAGATGCTTACCACGATATCAAGACAATGGGTTCTCATTACCTATTAGAATTAAAAAACACCTTTGATATGCAAACAGTCAGTCAGCTAAACCAATTATTCACTGCATGGGAAATTGACCGAAGCCCTTTAAGTACACTGGCAGAGCTCGCCATTAGTGACACGGAATAAAGCACCCGAGTCACTCACATAAATGACTGCCATTATCAAACAAATCTATATCGCCAAAACATCAGGTGCAGTACCACAGGCTATTTTAAGCGCCGAGCTAATATCGGCTCAAGGCATTAAGGGCGACCGTTATTTTAACGATAAGAGGCTTTCTTCCTCACCCACAAAAAACGACCCTTCCACTGAAATCACTTTAATTGAGCAAGAGCAGATTGATCAATTTAATACCCAGCATGACAGGCAATACAGCTACGGTGATTTTCGGCGCAACATCATCACCCACGGTATTCCATTAAACTCATTGGTCGACAAAGTGTTTCTTCTTGGCAATGTTCAGCTGAAAGGGATTATGCTTTGCGAACCTTGCGCACAACTCGCAGAAAACCTAGACCCACTGGTGTTTCCGCATTTATTAAATAAAGGCGGTCTACGCGCCCAAATCCTCTCCAGCGGCAACATTAAGCTTGGCGATGAAATACAACTTAAAACATAGTCTTTAATCAACAAATAAAACCCATAGAAATAGAGGAAAACCATGCAAATTAGCTACGACAACGACAATATCTTTGCCAAAATCCTTCGAGATGAAATTCCCTGCATTAAGGTTTTTGAAGATACGCATACCTTAGCTTTTATGGATGTTATGCCACAAACAGACGGCCATGTTTTAGTCATTCCAAAAGAGCAGGCAAACACATTGTATGAACTCTCTGACGAAGCCACGTTAGCCTGCATTAAAACTGTTAAGCATGTCGGTAAAGCCGTACAGAAAGCGATGCAAATAAATGGCTCAACCGTTTTCCAACATAATGGTAAAGACGCTGGGCAAACCGTTCCTCACTTCCATATTCACATATTACCTGGCTCACTATTCGGTATTAAAGGTCATGCTGCTGAATTTGCTGATCCTGATAAGCTACAAGTCATTGCTGAAAAAATTATTGCGTGTTTATAGCCTACTCAATCGCCCCTTTAATTTTAAGTACCTGCCAATGGATAATATATTCGATAACATGCCTAGCGATTTAACAAGTGAAGCCTTCAGCAACTTGCTTAAAACCGATGCTATTAAGATTGAACGTATTATTTCGAAAGGACACAAATCCCCCGAATCAGGCTGGTATAACCAACAACAAAACGAATGGCTAATGCTCATAAAAGGGCGGGCAGTCTTAACCTTTGAAGACCAATCAGAACGTAAACTAGAAGCAGGTGACTACCTCAACATACCTGCCCACCAAAAACATAAGGTGAGCTGGACCGACCCAGATATTGAAACCGTTTGGTTAACCGTTCACTATTAACAGGAACAATAAATCCCTTATACTAAGCGCTCAAACACTAAAAAAATAAAGGGTTGTCATTTATGCAGCTAATGAACAACTCTAGCCAAGCATACCTCGCGAGTACCGCTTGGATAGATTGGCTTGAACCCAGCGTTTCCAGTAAAGCTAAACAATTAGCCAGTGGCTGTGACAATGAAGAAGCCTTAGTTAAAGCTTGCTTTGAATTTGTTCGTGACCATATCAAACATAGCAGTGATTACCAGCTTAATCCCGTTACCTGTAAAGCATCTGACGTTTTAAAACACGCAACTGGTTTCTGTTACGCAAAAAGCCACCTACTCGCCGCCTTATTGCGCGCCAACCATATTCCAACAGGTTTTTGTTACCAACGTTTAACCATCCGTGATAATAAACCACCCTTTTGCTTACATGGCTTAAATGCCGTTTACCTACAACAGTATGGGTGGTACCGACTCGATGCCAGAGGCAACAAACCAACTATCGAGGCTGAGTTTTGCCCACCGATTGAAAAACTTGCCTTTCCAATTATTATTAACGGTGAAGCTGACCTTCCAGAAATATGGGCAGAACCTTTGCCACAAATTATTGAGGCATTAAGCCTGAACAACAGCTACCAGCAAGTGTTAAACAATTTACCCGACCAACCACTAACAAATACTGCGGCGATTACCCCACAAAAAAACGAGATTTAGAACCTATGGATTATTTAGTTTGGAACATTAACCCCAACATTATTGATGTTTTTGGCATTCAAATTCGTTGGTACGGCGCATTATTTGCCGCTTCTTTTTTATTAGGCTCTCAGATAATGGAGTGGATTTATCGCTCTGAAAACCTCAGTATCAAGCATATTGACCGCTTATTTATGTTCTTAATCGTCAGCACAATTATTGGTGCTCGACTTGGGCATTGTTTTTTTTACGACCCCAATTATTATTTACAAAACCCTCTAAAAATATTCGCTATTTGGGAAGGTGGTCTCGCCAGCCATGGTGGTGCTATTGGCATTTTTACGGGGCTTTATCTATATCAACGAAAAACTCAAGAAAGCTATTTATGGTTACTCGACAGATTATCAATACCCGCCGCTCTAGCAGCCTGTTTTATCCGACTTGGTAATTTATTTAACTCAGAAATACTGGGTATACCCACATCAGTCCCGTGGGCTATTATATTCCAGCGTGTAGACTCCATACCTAGGCATCCAGCCCAGTTGTACGAAGCACTGTCATACGCTGCTGTGTTCATTATATTATTGCTTATTTACCGCAAAAAAAGAGCGTCATTAAAAGGCGGACTTCTTTTTTCCACCTTCTTAATCTGCGTTTTTAGTGCCCGTTTTCTAATTGAATTTGTAAAAACTAAGCAAGCGGCTTACGCTTCCGATGTAGTGCTAAGCACCGGGCAACTGCTTAGCCTACCTTTTATATTAATCGGTATAGCCATGCTTTATATGGCATTAAAGCGCCAAGTTTCTAGTCATAAATAATCCGCCAAAATAAAGGGCTTAACAGCTAAGCTCTTTTATAATTTATCCAATTTAGCGTACGCTAACATTAGCCACTTACTTCCTTCGGTGGCGAAGTTAACCTGAACTCGTGCTTGCGCACCGCTGCCTTCATGATTAAGTACAACGCCTTCACCAAATTTTGCATGGCTGACTCGCTGACCCATTTTAAAACCACCCTCTGCCTCTTTCTGCAGGCCACTACTATAGTTGTTAGTATTCGCTACGGGTCTTGATACACGCGCACCCAAACGAACTTCTTGCATTAACTCACTGGGAATTTCACGAATAAAGCGTGACGGCATTGGGTAAGTTTCCTGCCCATGCAAACGACGTGACTCAGCATAGGTAATATACAACTGCTGCATGGCGCGAGTAATGCCCACATAAGCTAGGCGGCGCTCTTCTTCCAGTTTTGTCACATCATCAACTGAGCGCTGGCTAGGAAACAAGCCTTCTTCGACACCCGTCATAAAGACAAGAGGGAACTCTAAGCCTTTTGCGGAATGCAGCGTCATTAACTGTACGCAATCTTCAAACTCATCGCCCTGCGCCTCACCCGCTTCTAATGCAGCATTGGCTAAGAAGGCATCTAATTCACTCAGGCTATCGTCCTCATTGGCTTGGTAGCTAAACTGCCGCGCAGCATTGACCAGTTCCTCTAAGTTTTCTACCCGTGCCTCACCTTTCTCGCCCTTTTCTTTTTTATGGAATTCTATTAAGCCTGAACGGGCAATTACCTGCTCAACTTGTTCATGCAGGTTGGTTTCACCCATTTCTGAACTAATTTGCTTAATCAGGTTTAAAAAGCCTGTTAACGCATTAAGCGCTCTACCGCTTAAATCAGTACTTTGGCACAGTTGAACCGATGCTTGCCATAAACTGACTTGCTCTGCCCGAGCGACACCACGAATAATATCAAGCGTGCGCGTACCCAAACCTCGGGTTGGTGTATTCACAATGCGTTCAAAAGCCGCATCATTTTCATGGTGAGTAGCTAGCTGTAAGTATGCCAATGCATTTTTAATTTCCAAACGTTCGAAGAATCGCTGCCCTCCATACACCCGATAAGGCACACCAGCCGCCATTAAATACTCTTCAAACAACCGTGATTGCGCGTTAGAACGATACAAAATAGCCGCTTCTGCGCGGGCATGACCGCTACTCGCCCACTCTTTAATTCTATCGACAACAAAGCGCGCTTCATCTTGGTCATTAAAACCAGAATATAAAGAAATCGGATCACCGTCTTCCCCATCGGTCCAAAGCTCTTTGCCCATTCGCCCTTCATTGTTAACAATCAAGGCATTAGCGGCTTTTAAAATGGTGCTAGTAGAACGATAATTTTGCTCTAACTTAACCAATTTATGTTCAGGGTAATCTTTTTGAAAACGATGAATGTTTTCTATTTTTGCCCCACGCCAGCCATAAATAGACTGATCGTCATCACCCACTACATAAAGGTTTTCAGCTTCTTGGGTTAATAAACGCAGCCATGCGTATTGAATGGTATTAGTATCTTGAAACTCATCAACCAGCACGTGCTTAAAACGCTGTTGATAGTGCTCACGAATCTCATCATTATCACGCAATAGCTCATGCGCTCTTAGCAAGAGTTCGGCAAAATCAACTAAACCAGAGCGGATACATCCATTCTCATACTCAGCGTATATTTCCAGCATTTTTTGCTCAAAATGATCGCTTGATGGTGCAATATGCTTGGCTCGTCGCCCTTCATCTTTTTGAGCATTGATGTACCACTGAACTTGGCGAGGCGGCCAGCGCGAATCATCCACATTCATCGCTTTAAGCAAGCGCTTAATCATACGGAATTGGTCATCCGAATCGAGCACTTGAAACGCATCTGGTAAACCTAATTGCTGCGCATGCATACGCAATAGACGGTGGGCAATACCGTGAAAAGTACCAATCCACATACCACCCACTGGACTTTTTTGCATATTCTGCACACGTTCGCGCATTTCACCCGCGGCTTTATTGGTGAAAGTAACCGCTAAAATAGCGTAAGGAGAGACATTCTCAACCTCAATTAACCAAGCGATTCTATGTACCAGCACCCGTGTTTTACCACTACCTGCGCCGGCTAAAATTAATGCTGCTTTTTCTGTTCCACTCACCGCATCGCGCTGAGCATCATTTAAACCGTCTAATATATGTGTAATATCCATTGGATTATTTTACCCTCTCAGCCTTGTTTTCGCCTTGTTTGTTTGACATTGCTACCATTCTCCTTATATTGATTGACCATGGATAATACGGCTCATAAAGAAAACACTACCATTGCACATTACGAAGCAACAGCGGATGCATTTTGGGATGGAACTAAAGAACACGATGTTTCTCAAAACATTGACGCTTTTTTAAATGCCCTGCAAAAAAAACAATCACTCGATATCCTCGACTTAGGTTGTGGCCCAGGACGCGATCTCAAGCACTTCAAATCGCTTGGTCACCGGCCTGTTGGCTTCGATGGCTGCGAAAGTTTCTGCCGTATGGCTGCGCAACACAGTGCATGCCCCACAATAAACCAAAGCTTCAGTAACATGGCACTGGATTTCGCCAGTTTTGATGGTGTATTTGCCAATGCCAGCCTATTTCACGTACCCAGCGAAGAGTTATTAATTGTTTTGAAAAAGCTGCACGCTTGCCTACGCGAAGACGGTATTTTATTTAGCTCTAACCCTCGCGGCAATGGCGAAGGCTGGCAAGGGCAACGCTATGGGAACTATATGCAATTTGATACCAGTCGAGAACTGTTACACCAAGCAGGGTTTAAAGTCCTGCATCACTACTATCGCCCTGCTGGGCAACCTATTGAATTACAACCCTGGTTAGCCATTGTTAGCCAACGGAGCTAAGCCCATAAAAAAACCGAGGCCATAAGCACTCGGTTTTTTTATCTTAATATGGCAAGCCAGTTATGTTTTAAATTGCGCCACGACATCTTGTAATTCAGTGGCTAAACGCGCCAATTCCTCACTCGCAATGGCTATTTCACCTGCGGCAGCCACGCTTGAGTGAGCCGCTTCAGACACTTCATCAACACTGCTATCAACCTGCTTAGCAACGGCCACCTGACCTTCAGATGCGCTAGCCACTTGATTCGTTTTATCCATAATCTGTGCAACCTGAGTGATAATTCGACCAATGGATGTTGATGCATTTGAAGCTTCTGCTGCCATTTTATCGGCATTTTGTTTATTCGCTTCCATCACAGTAACTGATTTTTTTGTATTTGTTTGTAAGCGCTCAACAATCTCTTGAATTTGCGAAGTCGACTCTTGCGTACGACCCGCTAAGGTGCGCACTTCATCAGCCACCACAGCAAAACCACGTCCATGCTCACCAGCTCTCGCTGCTTCAATGGCCGCATTTAGTGCAAGTAAATTAGTTTGATCCGCAATACTTTTAATCACATCCAGTACCGAGCCAATATCAATACTGTTTTGCTCCAGCTTATGAACCTCAACAGCCGCCTCATTAACCTCTTCAGCCAAGCGCTCAATGGATACAATAGTTTGCTGAATAACCGTACCCCCTTCATTCGCCTCACGGTCCGCCTCACTAGCATCTGCAGATGCCATTTTTGCATTTGTCGATGCATCATTAATGCTAACAACCATTTCACTCATCGCCCGGGCAATTTGATCTGCTTGCTGTTGCTGAGCTAAAGCTCCACTTTGTGAACCTTCGGTTGTTGCCGACAACTCGGTAGAAGCCGAAGCCAATAATGATGAATGATCTCCCAGTTTCATAATTAAAGCGTGGAAGTGTGCGATCATTTTATTCAATGAAATGGCTATATTATTAAGTTCATCCTTCGTTCCACTATGAACTTTTACGGTTAAATCACCCGCGGCAACTTGACTCATCGATGTATCTAACGCTTGGATAGTATTAACGATTACCAAGTAAAAGCCCACGAGTAGATATAGAACAAGCACCACCGCTAATACAATCAATGCCAGCACCATATTTCGAACGCCACTTAACTCGGCAAGCCTATCTTCAAATAGACCTCCCAAGCCAACAAATAAATCATCGTATAAAGCGTAAACCGTACCAATCGCTTTTGAGCCCGCACTAAATACAGCATTCGGCTCAAGCGTTATAAATTCAGCTTCCATAACACCGGCCTGAAGCATTGAACTAAAGCCACTAACTTGTTTCTTAGCACCCACTAATTTAGATTCAAACTTAGTATCCCAACCTTTGTTTTCTCTAATTGCAATCATTAAACTTTCTGCTGATGACAAGTAATTGGAAGTCAATGTGCCCATCGTCATCCCCAGCTTTATCCGCTGCTTTAGGGATACCTCACCCGCTGCAACAACGCCCGTTCCTAAGCCTCTTAACTGGCCTAAGCTTTCCGTAATTAAAGGAATTCGGTAAACAATGGCATCCATCACAAAAGAGGTATTAATATTAGGATCCAGTACTAAGCCAGAACCATTACTGACTTTCCCAATAAGCTCGTAAAGCTTTGCAATAAGTACCGTATGGGCGGCAAATACATCACTCGCTTCGCTATTAAATGCGCGCTCTTCTAAAACCTGCCAGTCTTGCTTAATAGACTCCCAATGCTCCAATGTAGCAAACTCACTGCCATAGCGCGCACCAATAGCATCAATGGCTGAAATATCCTTTTTTATCGCCTGCCTTTTTGCCAGAATTTTCTTTTTATATTCCAGCGCACCGTTAAGGTAACCATTTGTCATTCCACGATGCTGCGGAAGATGCTGGTAAAGTTGACGTATGGTTTTTATATACTCTAAACCACGCTGCTCTTTTTTTGTCGCATCAATCTTAAGGTTCAACTCACCAATCAATAACAACGACACGACAACCAATGGCACCAAAAAAAGTACTGAAATAACCGCTATTTTCTTCGGATAACTCAAGTGACTCATTAAACTGCTTGCTGGTTTAAATAACGCTTTCATCCTTAACTCCATGTTTAATTATTATCACACCCTATCGTTAGTGTAGACGATAATTCAAGCATGATGAAAAAACACATGGTTAGATCAAAAAAACCACCGCCAACATCAGGTCTTAAAGTGCGTAACAACCAGCTCCAACTCGGCTGACAAGTCAGCTAATTTTTCACTAGATGATGCCACCTGTTCAGCCGAAACAGTGCTAGATTTCGCTCCCTGAGAAACTTTTTCAACGTGATTATCAACCTCTTTTGCAAGTAGGGTTTGACTATTTGAAGCCTCAGCCGCGTGCTTGCTCTTAGCCATAATTTGAGAGACTTTGCTAATAATTTTACCAATAGACTCTGATGCAGATGATGCCTCAGCCGCCATTCCACTAGCATTTCTCTTATTTCGCTCCATAACTTCAACCGATTTTTTGGTATTGACCTGTAAGCGTTCAACGATTTCTTGAATCTGAGCAGTCGATTCCTGCGTACGCCCAGCCAAAGTGCGCACCTCATCGGCCACTACAGCAAAACCTCTGCCATGCTCACCGGCTCTAGCGGCTTCAATAGCCGCATTAAGTGCTAACAAGTTAGTTTGATCTGCAATGCCTCGTATCACATCAAGCACCGAACCGATATCAATACTGTTTTGTTCCAGCTTACCCACTTCAAACGCTGCTTCACTGACCTCCGTAGCCAGCACCTCAATAGAGGCTATCGTTTTACCAATGATTGCCCCACCTTCATTTGCCTCAAAATCAGCTTCTTTGGCATCGACAGAAGACGCTTCTGCATTCGATGCGGCTTGGTTTATCGTTAACAACATGCCACCCATTGCTTGCGTAATCTGCTCCGTTTCTTGTTGCTGCGCTAAAGCTACTGCTTTAGAACCTTCAGTAGTGACCAATAGCTGACTAGAGGATGAAGCCAATAATGTAGCTTGCTCGCCCAGTTTGGTCATCACTCCATGTAAATGTGAAACCATATTATTTAAAGAAATCGCCACATTATTTAATTCATCTTGCGTGACAGTTTCCACCTTTACCGTTAAATCACCGGCAGCAATTTTACCCACTGAATACTCAAGCGATTGAATCGTATTGACGATAACCGAGTAAAAGCCAAGCAATAGATAAATGAGTAAAATAGAGACTAAAAGTATTCCAGCCACAATGCCATTACGTTTATTACTTAAACGGTTAAGCCGCTCATCAAACAGGCCATCCAAACTAATGAGGAACCCATCATATAGACTGTAAACACTATTAATTGAGCGACTACCTGCCAGATAAATATCTTCTGCATTCGCCTCAATAAGGTCGGGTTCCAATATTTCTTCATTAACCAATATGTTGAACGCTATAGCTTGCTTTTTAATGGCTATTTTTTTATTCGTTAACTGTGCTTTTAATGCAGCGTTCTCTTTAAAAACTATCGCTAACGCTTTTTCTGCCGACGCTAAATGTGAACTAAAGCTACTCATCATCATATTTAGCT
>Ga0209081_1001645_pt1 | contig 13331 bp, 10 predicted proteins | sample GOMGulsemesocosm_4_FD_184636 | JGI IMG/M metagenome (GOLD analysis project Ga0209081, IMG submission 184636) | Methane-oxidizing microbial communities from mesocosms in the Gulf of Mexico - GOM15B Gulf of Mexico (SPAdes) (version 2) | ecosystem: Environmental > Aquatic > Marine > Cold seeps... | reverse complement strand
AGCTGCCAAAACAAACCAAGAAGCAGGCACTGGGAGCAAGCGATTTTTTACACCCAAAGCGATGGCCATATTTTGAAGTAAGCCTGTAGTAGAAACATCGTCATCGTCTGAAACTAAAAATGTTTGGTTAGCTGCATTAGGGTGATCGATACAAGTAATGATTAGATCTACAAGGTTTTCAACGGCCACTAAACTGCGTTTGTTATCTTTAATTCCACCAAGAGGCAAAGGGATTCCTTTGTTAACCCACTTCATCATTGAAGCAAAGTTTGCTTTAACTCCTGGGCCATAAACAAGTGGTGACCTTATAATTATGATATCAATTCCATAATTTTTAGATATATCAGCCAGCTTAACTTCAGTTTCATACTTTATCTTTGCTTGCAAATTAGTAGGGTTAATCTGCGTATTGGTTGTTATAACATTATCTTGTTTAAATACATTAATAGTGCTTAAAAAAACAAACTTTTTCACCCCTTGTTTGGCGGCACATCTCGCTAAATTTAACGTCCCTTCTAAGTTAATAAACCTGTAAGTATCTTCTTTTACGTCATAGGTATGGGCTATACCTGCAAGGTGTATTATAACTTGTATGTTTTTGAGTTTATTACTCCAGCCGGTTGAGCCATCAATAGATGGATTATTATCAAATAAATTATTAGATGAAATAAAATTTAGCTTTTCATTTCTTTTTTTTGATAATACATTTTGACCGATGAAACCACTAGAACCCGTTATAAGGATGTTCATTTGTTTCGCACAGACCTTGAATTAGATGAGTCTACCATTTGTAAAATCAACCGGTATAAAATTGGTATTTTTTTCTTTATTATCGAAATAAAAGAAAATCGAGCGGTATAATAAAAAGCAATAAATTTATTTACTTTTTCTATCTTATGTAATACATAAAAATAAGATTGAAAAGCATCTTTTTTATTAGAGGATAAAGAATTACCGTGTACACGATAGCTAGCGAGGGATTTATCAACATTATGAGCATAGTCAAATTTTTTTAACATTGTTAACCAAAGTGCAAAGTCATGTCTCTTTTTAGTTAAGGGAAAGTAAAACTTTCCCTGCTCTGATGTATCATATACAACGGTTAAGCAGCCAATGTAGTTTGCTTTTAAAAGTTGAGAATAATTAACTTTCTTCGGGGCGTAAATATTAACATCTGAGTTTGGCGCTTCACCAAATTGAGAGTAATTGGTATATGTAAAACCTACCTTATTAACAAGCATGTAGTTTATCTGTTTTTTTAACTTGTCATTATCCCATAAGTCATCACTATCTAAAAAAGCGATAAAACGCCCTTGCGCAGCTTTAATTCCTATATTCCTGGCTTTCGCTGCACCATGGCTCGTCCCCAGGTTTATTATTTTAAACCTGGGGTCTAACTTTGCATATTTTTCAGCAATTTTTAGTGAATTATCTGTTGAATTATCATTAATCAGAATTGATTCCCAATTTGTATACGTTTGCTCAAGAATTGATTGTAGAGTTCCCTCTAAAAATAATTCTGCATTATAAATTGGCGTAATAATCGATGTTTCAATACTCATTTAACTTTCCATGCCTATTAACTTTTAAACTCTAATATCAATTGCGTTCGGACTAAGTTATGGGGAATAACAATTGTCATAACTTTTTACAAAAAAGAAAGGCAGGATGAAAGCCAGCCTTTTTTATATCTAATACCAAACGCTCTATACAGACAATATTTTTCGCCTTCACAGAGAACAAATATTGACATCATTTTTCACCTAGATAAATATCGTGATAAAATAATCCGAACATAGAGTATTATCGACTCCATCATATAGGAATATTACGTAACAGTATGTTCTGTACTAAGTAATTATCACGCCTTTCCGCAATTTTTTTTAAATATCTGCATTACAATCTTGCTACTAATTTAATTACATAAGTCAGTTATACTGTTTCAGAGCTCATGAGGCAAAAAGAAGTATAAACTTATATTCCTGCAACATAGCGCAATAATCACCTTATTTTCTTTAAAATTGATTGTACATAATCTAATTTAAGTAATACCTTGCAAACGCCCTCAACATTCAATCTTTCAGTTGTATGAGAAGTGTAATCATTTACATCATTTAGGCCTATCTCACCATCTATAATATATTTATCATAATTTAGTGACCGATTATCTGCAGGAATACGATAGTAGCCCCCTTCATCAACAGCTTTTACAAGTTCTTCTCTAGAAACTAAGGTCTCATAAAGTTTTTCACCGTGCCTAGTTCCTATAACTTTGAAGTCTTCTTTTTTATCAAATATTTTACATAAAGCACTTGCTAAATCAAAGACAGTTGATGCTGGAGCCTTTTGAACAAAAACATCACCCTGTTCTGCATTTTCAAAGGCATGTAAAACTAGATCTACCGACTCTGAAAGAGACATTAAAAATCGAGTCATATTTCCATCTGTAATTGTTAACGGCTTATTACCCATCAATTTATCAACAAACAATGGAATCACAGACCCCCTTGATGCCATTACATTTCCATATCTAGTCGCTGACAACATTGTTTGACCAGGGTTCAAAGTGCGGGCTTTTGCTATCAAGACCTTTTCCGCTAGTGATTTAGAAATTCCCATCGCGTTTATAGGGTAAACAGCTTTATCTGTACTCAATAGTACAAATCTCTTAACGTTATTATCTATGGCAGCATTAATTGCGTTTTCAGTACCTATGACATTAGTTTTAACGGCCTCCATTGGGAAGAACTCACATGATGGAACTTGTTTTAGTGCTGCTGCATGGAAGACATAGTCAACACCTGTCATCGCACGATTTAATGAATCAAAATCACGTATATCACCTATTACAAACTTTAACTTAGGGTTTGAAAAATTTAACCTCATGTCTTCTTGTTTTTTCTCATCTCTACTGAAAATGATTATTTTCGCTATATCTGTTGCAAGAAATTTTTTTAAAACTGCATTACCAAATGAACCTGTACCACCTGTAATCATTAAAACTTTATTTTTAAACATTATTATTAGACCCAATTTTTTTATAAAAAATATTAATAGATGAAGATATATAATCAATTTGCTCAAGAGTTAACCACCAACCACATGGCAAACCTAAAACTGAATTTTGAAAAATAGACGTATTTGGTAACAGTTCGCCCGCAGTAAAGCAGCTATAATAACTATTACTCAAGTGCATAGAACTTGTTTTGATACCTTTTTCTTTAAGGTAATGAATAAGTTTTTCTTTTTGTTCTACTAATAAAAGAAAAACCCAACAAGAACCAGAATCGAATGTAGAGTTATCAGGAAGTGAAACCCCTTCGATTAAACTTAATTTACTAATTAGTAATTCGACATTTTTAGCTACAATTTTTTTTCTTAAACTTGCACATGCTAATGACTCCAAAGCCAACATTGCATGTACATTATTATAACTAAAATTCCACCCCATCTCTTGAATATCACTATTTGTTGATATTTCTCCAATAGTGTTTCTAAACGTATTACCATTGATACCAAATTTAACTAGCATTTCAGCTTGTCGTACCATTCCTAAATTTTTAAAAAATAACACACCACCATCGATAGAGTTTGTGAATCTATTAGGATAAAACGAATATATTGTGAAATCTGATATTTCAGCTATGTGACTTCCGTCGAATGTAGTTAACAAATTTGCATTACAGTCATTGATAACAGGAACACCATATGATTCACATAGTTTATTTATTAGTATCGTTTCATCAGAGTAACCACAAATATTATAATTAATAAATGCTTTAGGCTTATACTTTATCAAAAGCGACTCTAAGTGCCCTACACAGACATCGGTAGAGCGTTCCTTTAAATCAACCCACTTAACGATAGCGCCGCAGTTTAAAATGGTTGAAGAAGAGGCTAAACAAGTAAATGATTTACTTAAAATGACGTCACTATCACCAACCCCAATGATTTTTAATGCCAAAAATAGCGCACTGGAATAATTATTTGTTAAAACTACATGATCATTACTTAACATCTTTGATAACTTCAGCTTTAACTTTTCAACATAATGCCCATTAGTTATTTGCCCTGTTTTCAATAACGTTTCAACTTGAGAACCATTAAAGTCAGCTTTAAATAATTCAATGTTATTTTGTGACATTTAAAATAGTTCTCAATATATGATTTCGTTCATTTTCGCCTACCCACCAACCACAAGGAATGTGAACTAGCCTTGAATAAAAATTTTCTGTACAAGGAAGATTAGATTTATTCTCAAAGATAGAATGCGTATGATTCATTTTATGTAATTTAGAAGCTTGAATTCCATTCTCATTTAAATGGTTGATTAAATTTTCACTTTGTTCTGCAGTATCTGTTAAACATGTATACAACCAATAACTAGAATAAGAAGATTGCTCATAAGTTACAGAAGTCAAAGTTGTCAAATTTTTAAATTTGTGATCGAAAAACATTCCATTTTGAATATGCTTTTCGATTCTATTATCAATATGATTTAATTGAGATAAACCAACTGTTGCAAATACATTCTGAAAGTTGTACTTATATCCAACAACATCGACGTTTTGTAAATCACGGTCAACACCTTTTTCCATACCAAACCATCTTATTTTTTTTGCTGTACTCAAGAGAGAAGGATCTTTTATAACTAAAAAGCCGCCATCTATCGTAGTTAAATGCTTTATAGCTTGAAATGAGAATATCCCGAAATCGCCAATAGTACCTATAGTATTTCCTTTATAAGTAGCTCCGAGAGAATGAGCGCAATCTTCGATCAGCTTAATGTTGTACTTATCAGCTATAGTACGCAACTCATCTAGCCTAGCCGGTGTTCCTGCATAATGCACAACTAATATAGCTTTTGTTTTATTTGTTATCTTTTCCTCAACCGATTTTGGACATAAGTTACCTGACGTTATATCAATATCGGCAAATATTGGTTTTGCACCACAATACATTATGGATTGATTGGTTGGCTCAGCTGTAATACTAGTGGTGATAACCTCATCGTTTAAAGTTACACCTGATAAAATTAGAGATATGTGGAGTGCTGAAGTACCGCTACTCATAGATATGGAAGATGAAGGTAATTTGAAATTTTTAATAAATTCATCTTCGAATTCATATACCGATTGGCCTTCATTGATTACACCTGAATTATATAAGCAACTCTCTAACAAAGGCATTAACTCTTCTTTGGGGGGTAAGCCTACTTTAACTATTGGTATCATTTTAATTACTCATATAAGAAGTGTTAATGTAAACGTTTCGGTTACTACCTGCAGAACATAAAACTTCACTTCCAAATTCTGAGACTGTTGTTAAGTACTGTTTTATTCCATTACTTAAAATATAAGCAGGTTCAAATAAGTTATTAAAATCCAATGATCGAACTGAATCGAATAACTCTAGGGGAGATAGTTCGTTTTGATTTAACTCTTTTTTAATTTCTTTTCTAAAATGTAAAGGGTTATCCGTTGATGGTGTAGCAGTGGGTACTTTAAACTTCAAAAGGAGTGGTATCCACTCTTCAATCAATTTTTGTCCACTTTTCTCAACTTTATTAAATAAATCCCATGCTGTATCACGGTCATCAATTAAACAATGAGAAGATGCAATTAAGGGGCCAGTGTCAAGACCATCATCAGTGTAATGTAAGCAAGAACCATGTATCCAAATATTGCTTTTCCTTGCATTTTGAATAGCATGGCTTGCCATATCGCGCCCTCGATAGTAAAGATTATAAGAGTGATGTAAATTAATAAATCCCAACTTAGGTTTGTTTATGATAGAAGCGGGAATGATCTTCCAATAGTTGATTGAAACACCAAAGTCAAATTCAATATTTTCTAAATCGTCTAATTCAACACGAGGTATATCAAGATATTTAGTATGGGGATCTTGATTCCACCAAGCACTATCACTTTTTTCTTTAGTAACACAAGCAACAACTTCTACATTAGATTCACTTAATAAAACATCCAAGGCCTTACAACCTAACGGTCTAGAGCCAAGAAATACAACTTTAATTTTCTTCATTATAACTCTCTATTTTCTTTTAGTTAAAACTAGTTGGACGGGCTTACCCGAATATGAGGTATCTATCGTAATATAATGATTACACGTCGACATTCTTGGATGTAAATCAACTCTTTTCTCATTTGAAAATTTAAAAGGAGAAAAAACATCTAATATAATTTCAATTGATTTTTTTTCCATATTAGCTTTATATAATATTTGACGCCTGTATTTATTAGCATAAGTGTCAGTTATGAATTCATGACTACTAATATTTGATGGGTGTCCATCCACATTCATTAAATTATCATAGTCAAGTAATGTTATTATGGCTGAGTTAACGTTATACACATAATAACCATCTCTTTTATTTTCATCATTAGAATATGAAATAATTGATTCATTATCTAGCCATGAAAGGTGGGAGACCATCCCCCCTGTTTTTATTACTTTCAAAGTGTACGCTTCAAAGTCATACACAAATAATTGTGATTTATTGATTTTGTCATCACTTGTTCGAAGTAAAAAAAATAACTTAGATGAATCAGGTGAAAATTTGCTATGTGAAAAGTAATAATAACCATCTGTTAATAAATTTGAAGCTAAGTTAGATAGTGATATGATATCAAATCGTTTCAAGTACTCACCTGTCAGCAAGTCATAAACAATTAAATCACTAGAGTTAGACTTCGACTTCATTATTTTAGAATCAGTATTTATTTCATCTGAATAATTAACATTATATCCATAGCCTGGTAGCCCAACACCAAATCTTTTAAAGTTAATCAATGTAACTTTGGTTCTACTATCTGATAACGAAAAAAAATGACCTTCGATAATTCTTACTTCTGCTGAAAGAATATTACGAATTTTAGTGACTGGATTACCATTCGAAAAATCATTATATATTATACTCTCATCATCAAACCAAGTTAGCATTGATCCTTGTTGATTGTTAAAACAATTAGTCATTGTTCTAAATATAACTTTTTCCTCTGTTAAGCTATACACACAAATATCAACAGAATCATTTTCAATATTTTCATGAAATAATAAATTGTTATTTCTTAGTGAGGGTCTGTCATGAAAACCAAAATATCCAGGAATCTCCGCAACAATATCATAATCAGTCTTGATTTTTTTCTTACATAATGCCACTGGCAGCAGTGCAAGTTGATAAATAAATTTTAATTTATTTTTAAGTTTTTTATTGCTTTTAACTAAATCATATATTTTTTTTTCTAAACTCATTCCGTTATCCATCCATCAACCAGTTTTCTACTTGTTTCTTCATCTCTAGGTTTTTTACAATAGTCAATTTATGATAAAAGTCTACTATATCATTAGCCTTTGGCGTTTTAATCATTGAGCTATTAATAGCTTCATTCATACCTTTAAGTGTTTCACACACTGTAATAAAAGGATAACCAGAAAGAAGTGACACAACAGCAGGGTTATTAAGTGATATGACTGCTTTACCGTGGATAACAGCGTCTAACGCAGAACCTGAAGCGGTAAATTTATAATCATTACTATCAAAGAAATAAAGAAACGTACCAACATTTGATATTTCTTTATTGAAATCGGCGTCCGAGTATATTTCATCCCAGATTTTAAAGTCTATGTTTTTAGTTTTCGTTATAGTGAAATCATTAGTTTTCCTACCAACAACCTTTAACATTTTCCCCTCATTAAACTTCAAGTCATAGATTAAGTTGCAATTTTTTGTATCATTCCTTATTAGACCAACAATTCCATAAACATCAGGATTAGTAATTCCATCTAATTCCCTTAATCTTGAAATTGGCAACGGATGAGGAATAGAAAATATTCCATGATTAAACCCAATACTTTCTAAGTTCTTTTTAATATGTTCCCCTAAAACTAGTATATTGAAATTAGAACTTGAAACAAAAAGATTAAAGGCTTTTTTAAACAACCCCGCAAACTTTCTTTTTTTTGCTCCGTCATTAAATACCTCTAATTGACTGTGCATAACCACTGAAGCTTTCACACCGATAAAATCTATAACATAAGCCAAAACAATTGACTGAATATTACTAACACCTAATATAACCAACCTTTTTTTCTTAATTTTTATATAAGGCAACAACAATAACAACCTAAATAACTTCATAAACTCTCGATTGAATAGCCGCCCCTTCTGAGATTTAAATAAACTATCCTCAAAAAAGAATTGTTTAGACTGTTTTACAAACTTACGATGCTCTGAATTCAATAAAAACTCAGAATTTTCATAGATATTGAAATATTCTAACATTGCTTCAGCAAACATCGAATGTTCATTTTTATGTGCATATATATCTGCGATAAAATAATTATCATTTTGCATTTTTAAATTCCCTGTGTTGACTTGCCAACAATATACATAAGACTCCAAATGAGCCAAATTGATTATTAAAATAAAAAGAAAGGAACAATGGCACTATAGATATGTAAAGGTATGATACTGAAGACTGAAAGAAATATTTCATAGAGACCAATACATAAATAAGCGACCCAACCGCACCATGTAGAAATGGAATCACTGTAAAAAAGTCATGAGATGAATAATACTTATCAGCTGTTCGTTCATAATTACTAAACGCAGTACTCAAGTCCATTCCACTAAAAAGATTTAATTCGTCTATATAATACCCCCCATATCCATGCCCAAATAAAAAATAAAAAACATTTTTCATTCCACTTTCCCAAATAAGGATTATTTCATAAATCCTTATCTTAGGGGATAATGGCAAGTATTTAATCAAATTAAAATTAAATAATGATTCAATTAATAAGTAAAATGATTCAACCTTATACAAAAGTAGACCACTATAATCTGAAACATCACTTTGACTAATATTTGGGGTAATGAGTAAAAACAACATACCAAAGCAAACTAAATAAATAACATCTCTTATCCTCATAAAGCTAAAAAATGCTGCTAGGAAAATAAATAAAAATACAGCTAGGCCTTTTCCTCCAGGTGCACCTGTTGACAATAAAAACACACTACTGAGCAAGGATATAATACCTAGCAGGCTAACCCTTCTTTCATTGCACATTTTAATTAATATTATAGGTGCGAAATATGCAACCTCAATCATGCCTGGAATCGCACTATTACCATATACAGCCGAGAAACCAAAAACGTAAACAGCCACTGATGCTATCGGAGATAATACAATTAACTTTTCAAACAACCTAAAAATGTCTCTTTTATTTTTCACAGACAACAAACAAATACAATATAAAACTAAAATAAATAAATATATAAAATAAGTAATGAAGTTATTGACCCTATAATCATCAACCATAAAACCTAATATTCCAATGACAAATGATGAAATCAAAAAATAAACCAACATATAAAAAATTGGCTTCATATCAGTGGTGATTTTAATAGTATTTCTAAGATATATTCCTTTTAAAATTATCAGTACCAATAATACTTGACTTGCCGAAATTGGCCCAGCAACTTTTAACCGCGAATAGTTATATAGCGCGGCATCATCACCTGAAACACCAAGTAATTGTAAGTATGGTATTGCTAAACAAGAGAACGTAAAAAGAAAGTGATAATAGATTGTTCTATCGTTATTTTTACTACTTAATAAATAAATAATAATAATAAAGAATTGCGGAATACAAACAATAACAGCTAAGACTGTGCCATGAAATATTAAATTTAAAGTAATCAAAAGGAAAATCAAAAGACTTTCAGCGCTTCCTCTTAACATTTATTTAACTTAGCTGAAACGCTATCAACATCAACTATTGCAACAACTTTAAAAGGCAAAAACTTAAACGCCAGTTTACATTTGTAAATAATCTGTCCAATCACCTTTTTAATCACTAAAACCTTAAACCTTGCTGTGTTTAAATTTTTATTTTCACCTTTTAATGACTTAATCCATTCATTTTTCAAGTGAGGTTCGTAACAAAGTAATGCTGCAAACATTTGACTAAAGTCGATTTCATACTTAGCATTAAACCTATCAAATACTTCTGTTGCGGTTTGTGGATAAATAGTCCTTTCACTCCAAAACCTAGGTATCTGTTTACTCCATACATCTGTGATTTCGGGTCTTAGCCAAGGCATTTCCTCTATTTTAGCAAAATGTTTTTTACTTGCTGTCATCCCTCCACCGGAGCCACTACTTGCACCATAGACAGTGAGGGGATAATTAACGAAATGAAATTCATCAATAACCATAGATAACGATAACGCTAATGATATATCAGGACAAGACCCAACAACCAAGTTACCTGCCTTGTCTTTTATAATATCTAACGTTTTTCTCTCTGTTATACCATGATAAACACGTGGTAATCCCCCAATAGAAACACCGCCACGCAGACAAAAAGAATTAACCTCTGATTTTGTGTTCTTAATATTAATGACTTCAGATATATTTTTAGGGACCCATAGATTTTTATTGTCATGATAAAAATCTTTTTTATGGAAATTAACTGTATCCCACCAATAATACCCTGCCGAATAAGTTAAATTTTTGATACCACTCTTTTTCATATTAGAAACAAAGCGCATAACATTAGGGTTTACAAAGTCATCATCTCCTATGAATAATATATATTCACCAATACTATTTTCTATGGCTTTCTCGGTATTATCTGAAATAGGTATACTGACACTGGAATGAAAATACCTAACCTTTGAATTACTTGCGATACTTTTATCAAGATAATCTCCGTCATCAGAGTTGTCTTGAATGACTATCTCATAATCCCCATTAATATTATCTAAAATAGACTTAACAACAGGTTCCAAAGTTCTTTTTCTATTCTTTGTAGGTATTATTATTGATAACAACATAGTAATTTTTTCCTAAGATATATTTTTTCATACAAAACAACAAAGAGGCAGTACAAAACAGCTATCAATGTAAGATTTATTAGCCACACCCCATGCCAAAGAAAGCTACTATAAAGGGCAGTAACCAATATTAGTATCACCGTAATTTGTGGCATAACAGTGTACACGAAAATATTAATGACCTCACCCGGCATGTACTTTTTTAACACTATAATATTTAGAAATAAAGCATATATAAAATTACTTATTAACCATGGAATTGCTGCCCCAAGCAGTCCGATATATGGAATTGAAAAAAACTCGAAGAGTGGAGTAAAGACTAAAAATACAACACCTAAGTACAAATTAACTTTATTATAATTGTTAGACAGCCCCAAGTGAAACGGTAATAACTGAAGAGTTAAAAAAAAAGTCCCAAGAGTATATACAATTATAACAGGCGTTGCAGACTCTGCTATTACTGAACTGTTTGTCCATAAAAGAAGTATATCCTTATGGTATAACAACACAATTGTAACGATAAAAGCACTTAAAGATATAATGTAATAGTTCACATTAAAATAAAGCTTTTTACTTTCAGATGAATTGGGTATTAAAGAATTCATTTTAGGGTAATAACTAGTGATTATAGGTTGTGTTATCGTATATGCTGATAATGCGAGCATAGTTGCTATCGAATAAACAGTGAGTTGTTCAAGATTAAAATAATATGCAACCAACACCTTATCCAATTGCATATTAATTGCAGTCATAATTGTAATTAATAGCATGGATAAACAAAAAGTCTTAATACTTCTTAGGTAAACAAGACATATTGTTGCATTATCTTTTTTTAATATCTTCCATAACTTATTTCTTATTATCACTAAGAATATTAAACTAATAATGACCTGATAAACAAAGAAGTACTCTAAACTAGGATTAATTCGCAAGAACACTAATGGAAGTAACAACCTAAATACACTAAATAAAATTATGAACATACTTACATAAACTTGCTTTTCTAACCCCATCAGGCCTGCTTTATACGGAGCCATAAATAATTGAAGTATCGCAGCAGCAAACATCAATACAACAATAATATTCTTGGTGTCAGAATTTAATCCGTCTATTTTAATAAAGTTCGATGAGATTACTTCAAAGCTAGCGATAAGTATAAGAATTAATAACACTGAAATAATTGTATATATGAACTCTACCGATTTAACTGCATTTCTTTTTTCTAAAGGATCCTTTAACTTTACAACATCTCTTGTTAAAGCCGGTGACATACCTGAGTCTGCAATATTAACAATGATCACAATGGTCGTATAAAAAGCGATTAAGCCATAACTCACCTCACCTATAACACTGATATATAAAGGTATAAACAAAAAATTACTTAATATAGCCCAAGCTTTACTAAACATATTTGCAATGACATTTATTTGTTGTCTATTCATTTCGAATTCTTATTTGGAGTTTTCCTCTACTAACACTTTAGAGAATAAATAATATATAAATACTGCAAATATCCAAAATTATTGGATAAAATATTGTTAGAGCTGATAAATCAACCTAGTTAGTTCATTAAGCATAATTGCCGGTAATAATGCATCTGTTGTTGCTACTGCTTATACTCGGCCATAACGGTCTTCAAAACGTACAATATCGTCTTCACCCAGATACGAGCCTGACTGAACTTCAATCATCTCTAAAGGCACTTTACCTGGGTTCTCTAAGGCGTGAACAATACCAATGGGAATATAGGTTGATTCGTTTTCTGTTACTAAAAATGTTTTGTCGCCATTAGTTACTTTGGCGGTGCCTGATACTACTACCCAGTGCTCTGATCTATGATGATGCATTTGCACTGATAATTTTGCGCCAGGTTTTACTGTGATTCGTTTAACTTGATCACGTTCGCCAAAATCTAACGAGTCATATTTACCCCAAGGCCGATATACTTCACGTTGATGTTTGACTTCATAACGGTTTTCGGCTTTTAGTTTATTTACAATTTCTTTGACGTTTTGTACTTGATCTTTGTTCGCAACAAGTACGGCATCTTTTGTTTCTACAATGACTAAATTGTTTACACCCACAGTGGTTACTAGTTTACTTTGAGCGTTTATATAGCAGTTAGTGGTGTCGTGAGAAATAATATCGCCTTGGGTGACATTACCATTTTCATCTTTACTATTTACTTCCCAAAGCGATGAGAATGAACCTACATCACTCCAATTAGCATCTAAAGGAATAACAACAGCATCTGCTGTGTGTTCCATTACCGCATAATCAATTGAGTCATCAGGGCACTGTTCAAATGCTTCTTTTTTAATTCGAGTAAAGTCTAAATCAGTTGTTTTAGTTTCATAGGCGTTTTTACAGGCATTGTATATTTCGGGAGAGTATTTTTGTAGTTCTTCTAAATAGCGAGATGCTTTAAACATGAACATGCCACTATTCCATAAGTAGTCACCTGCAGATA
>Ga0209081_1001644_pt1 | contig 13331 bp, 16 predicted proteins | sample GOMGulsemesocosm_4_FD_184636 | JGI IMG/M metagenome (GOLD analysis project Ga0209081, IMG submission 184636) | Methane-oxidizing microbial communities from mesocosms in the Gulf of Mexico - GOM15B Gulf of Mexico (SPAdes) (version 2) | ecosystem: Environmental > Aquatic > Marine > Cold seeps... | reverse complement strand
GATGGCGCGAAAAGTTTTTATTGCTATGACCCAGAAGGGGTAACGGTTCAAATTATTTGCCACCCACCGTTGATTGGAAAATAGCGCTCTACTTTTTAAAGGAAGCCGTTGGAATGGCGATGCCAACCGATCTTTTATTTGAAAAGGTTTGAGTGCCTACGTGCAAAGCAACAACTTGAAAGCCCGCTTTTGTTTTTATTAATAAAGGTGAGCCAGAGTCGCCTTTAGTTGCGTCGCAATTATGGCCAATTAGCTCGGCTTTTTTGTAACGCTGAGTAATTTTGCATTGCTGATCTGCCGTTAATATATATTCCCTATCACCACTAAACCCCGCTTGGGTAATAAACGGCTGTTCTTTGGAGCTTATTAGCTTTTGTGCGGTTAAGCCACTTAATGGAATTGGCTTAACGTTATTAATAGGCGATGTAAGCTCTAAAACTGCCCAGTCTGAAGAAAGCTGTTTTAGGGAAGGCTGTGTTCGATGTTTGAATGAATAAGAGGATGAATGCCTTATGCTTTTAATGCCTCTTTCAGCCCTATAATATTCACGGTGGTAGCCCGCTACAAACCCAAGGTATGCCGTTTCAATAGCTTTATTCGTGTTTTTGTTCCAAATACAATGAGCGGCAGTAAGCACATGGTTTGAGTCAATCAATACGCCCGTGCAAAGAAATAACCCAGCGGTATCAATTTTACCAATAGCCTGCCAAGGCGGAAGCGAGCCGTTAACAGGCTGCCGGTTATCAAAACCTTTTATGCCAGATATTCTATCGCCATCAAGAACCTTATCTGCAAACGCGGGTGGCAGTAATAAACAAAAAGCGAAAGCGATTATTGAGTATGGATAGCGCAATAGCTTCATTAACAACGTTACTCGCCAATTTCTGATGCAACGATGCGCATAGCCGAGGTAACCTGCGCCAAGTCCTCTGGCTCTATAATATAGGGTGGCATCACATAAATAAGGTTTGAGAAAGGCCTAACCCAAACGCCCAGTTCTACAAAGCGCGGCTGCATCCAGTGAATATCTATCGGCTTGTGTAACTCTATGACCCCAATAGCACCTTTTACGCGCACATCTTTAACGGCGGTGAGCGAACGGCAAGGTTCCAATTCTTGTTGAAGCTGTTTTTCTATAGCGCTAACACGCTGCTGCCAAGGCGAACTAAGTAGTAGTTTTAAACTGGCATTAGCCACTGCGCAAGCCAAAGGGTTTGCCATAAAAGTAGGGCCGTGCATTAAGGTGGGGTACTCTCCACTACCAATGCCATCAGCTACTTTAGTGGAACATAGTGTTGCCGCTAGGCTTAAGTAGCCGCCAGTAAGTGCTTTACCAACACATAAAATATCGGGAGCGATACCGGCTTGTTCATAAGAAAATAAAGAACCTGTGCGCCCAAAGCCAGTCGCTATTTCATCTAAAATAAGCAACACATCATATTCATCGCATAATTCGCGCACCTTTTTAAGATAAGCCGCGCTATAAAAACGCATTCCCCCCGCACCTTGAACAAGAGGCTCTAAAATAACAGCCGCAATACTCGATAAGTTCTCTTTAAGGAGGCGCTCAAAATCATCAATGGCTTCGCAATCGTAGTTTTCGCCATCAATGCAGCTGGGGCTTTTCGCAAAAAGGTGCTGCGCCAATACATCTTTAAATAAATGGTGCATACCATTATCAGGGTCGCATACCGCCATCGCGCCAAACGTATCACCGTGGTAACCATTTTTAATGGTTAGTAAACACTGCTTATTGGGCTGTTTTTGCGAGGCCCAATATTGAATCGCCATTTTAATAGCCACTTCAACAGAAATAGAGCCAGAGTCTGCAAAGAAGACATGCTGTAAATCATCGTGGGTGATGTCGATAAGCGTTTTAGCTAAATCAACCGCTGGCTGGTGCGTTAAACCACCAAACATCACATGCGACATAGACTTTAACTGTTCCTCAATAGCCGCATTCAAAACAGGGTGGTTATAACCATGAATTACCGCCCACCAAGAAGACATGCCATCAATCAAATCACGCCCATCTGCTAATTTAATGCGCACACCAGATGCCGACTCAACAGCAAAAACAGGCGTTGGGTGGTTTAGGCTAGTGTAAGGGTGCCAGATGTGTTTTTTATCAGAATCAATCAAATTTTAAGTACCCAATAATTATGTAAGAAGAGCTTTTGGTTGGCTCAATTATACCGCTTTGTAGGAGCCAAGTAATTTTGGGCGCAGTTTTGCGTTACCGTGATAAGCGTGCATAAAAGGAATGTTTAAGGCGTTATCAGGTAAATGCCGATGGTGGGCTCGATAGCCCTCTGTAATGGTCAATGCCTTCGGTATTGATTCTCCCCAACCTGGGCCTCCCCAGCAAGGGAGGGGATAAGAACCAAGCCAGCAAGCACAAAACACCAGCGCAATAGCCCTCTCCAGCGGGAGAAGGTTGGGTGAGGGGAATTAAAACCACCAGTATGCCCAGCCCCATGATTCGCAATTCGGGACTTGCTCTCCCCCGTTATTATTAACAATACCCAGGCCAAGTAGTGTAAAGTTACAGCTTGTTCAAAAAATGAACACGAGTCAAGCGCCCATCAATATGCAAACAGAAACGCTACTAAAAACACTCCGCATCGTTGCCAATGAGCCCAACCAGCGCACATTGGCACAAAAGCTAGGTTTTAGCGTGGGCAAAACAAACTACATTCTAAAAGCCCTAGTCGATAAAGGGTTAATCAAAATAGAGCGTTTTGCTCAAAACAGCAACAAACTAAACTATTGTTATGTACTTACGCCCACAGGCATTAAAGAGCGTATCAAACTAACAGAAAAATTTATCGACATTAAACAAGCCGAATACCAGCAGCTCACTCAAGAGCTAGCAGACATAGCAACGATAAAGCCAAACACATGACCGCAAGCCAAAGAAAAATGGGACCAATCAAGTCTGTTCCTCGTTTCCATGCTCCTGCGTGGGAACGCATACGGTGCAAAGGTGGAAGAGATTTGAGCGCATCAAGCTGGCTAGCCCCCGTGTTTTTTTTCACGGCTAAAAATGTGAGAGTAGAATAATATTAATGAGATTAACAGAGCAGCAAGTGCAAATAATAAAGCAAGTCGTCACTACGTTTGCAGGTGAAAACGCACAAGTAACATTGTTTGGTTCTCGTGTCGATGACGATCAAAAAGGCGGAGATATAGACCTATTAGTTACACTGAATAATAACGTCGAACACCCAGCTGAACTATCAGCCCAAATAAGTGCGCGCCTTATACGCTTGTTTCAAGGGCGAAAAGTGGACGTATTGTTATCAGCCCCTAATTTAAAAGCCTTAGCTATCCATTCAATTGCTGCACAAAAAGGAGTTTTATTGTGATGCCGAAAAATAATTCTGCTGATAAGCTAGAAAGGCTAAAATTTTTACGACGAGTTGTAGATAAAGAAATTCACCACTTAAGCTACTCCGCACGCAAACTATTTAATGAGCCATTTACGGTTGAGCGAGCTAAGCAATTAAACACAAGCGATGAATTGGCCGAGCAGTTAGAAGCCTTCACCAGTCGGTTTTGTCGCCTGCAAGATACGTTAGGCGATAAATTGCTGCCCACGTGGTTGGATGTGTTAGAAGAAAAGGCAACGGTTGCGATTGATAATTTAGATAAAGCAGAAAAAATTGGCGTATTACCGTCTGTTGAATTGTGGCTTGAGCTACGACAATTAAGAAATCAAATGATTCATGAGTATATTGAAGATTTAGACATACTGGTCGATGCGCTACAAGCTGCCTATAAAAATATAGAGTTCATAGTAGGGGTAGCAAATGCAATCAACATAGATATTGAGAATAGAGGTGTCACTCAGTGACAAGATCAGTAGCCGTGCAAGAGGGTTTCTATTTCGTGGGTGTTGCTGAGGGAGTAGAATGGCAGCCTTGTGGGAACAGGAAGATACAAAAAAATAACATCGTGAAGTCGCTTGATGCTGGCCGCCCCCATGATTCTATAAAGCCAAGCACATGACTGCAAACCAAAGAAAAACGGGGTCAATCGAGCCAGTTCCTCGTTCCCACGCTCCTGCGTGGGAATGCATACGGTGCAAAGGCGGAAGAGATTTGAGCGTATCAAGCTGGCTGACCCCATGATTATATCAAGCTGGCTGACCCCATGATTATAATTAAAAACGGGCGCTCACTTTGCTAGCCAAACTACAAACCCTAAAAAACCACCAAGGCTTTATGAAGTATTTTAAAAACACCTCATGGCTATTTGCCGAAAAAATACTGCGCATGGTCGTGGGGTTATTTGTTGGTATTTGGGTGGCGCGTTATCTAGGGCCTGAACAATTCGGGCTGTTTAGCTATGCCCAAAGTTTTGTCGGCCTATTTACCGCATTTGCAACACTCGGTTTAGATGGCATAGTCATTCGAGAATTAGTTAAAGACGAAAGCCGACGTGATAGCCTATTAGGAACGGCGTTTAGATTAAAACTCATCGGCGTATTGCTGGTTCTAATCGCCTTAGCCGTGGCGGTTAAGCTCTCACATCAAGACAGCCTAACGACCTTGCTTATTTTTATAGTGGCATCGGCAACGATATTCCAAAGCTTTAATGTGATTGATTTTTACTTTCAATCAAAAGTGCTTAGTAAATATATCGTCTATGCCAATATAGTCAGCCTACTCATCTCTAGCCTGATTAAAATTGCCCTTGTTTTAAACGAAGCCCCGCTGCTTTATTTTGCCTATGTAGTGTTGTTTGATAGTTTTGTTTTAGCTTGTGGTTTTTTATCGCTTTATCGCTATAAAAAGTTCTTTATCAGCCAATGGCGATTTGATGCCAAAGTGGCTTTAAGCTTATTAAAAGACAGTTGGCCTTTAATATTAAGTGGTTTGGTTATTTCAATTTATATGAAAATAGACCAAATAATGATTAAAGAAATACTTAATGCAGAGGCGGTAGGGCAATATGCCGCAGCGGTTCGTTTAAGTGAAGCCTGGTATTTTATTCCCATGGTCGTTGCCTCATCCTTATTCCCTGCGATTATTAATGCCAAAAAACAAAGTGAAGAGCTATATTACGCAAGGCTGCAAAAGCTATACGACCTAATGGTTTGGATTGCCATTGCCATTGCACTGCCGATGACTTTTTTAAGTGGCTGGGTTGTGGAGTTGCTGTATGGAAATGAATACGATCAAGCGGGTAGCGTGCTGATGATGCATATTTGGGGCGGGGTTTTTGTATTTTTAGGTGTTGCTAGTGGTAAATGGTTTTTATCAGAAAATCTACAAAAACTATCTTTTTATAGGACTTTTTACGGGATGATATTCAATGTTATTTTTAATATTATGTTAATCCCTAAATATGGCATTATTGGAGCGGCTATAGCAACATTAAGTGGCCAGTGTATTGCTGCTTATATATCAGATTTATTTAATAAAAAAACGAGGGTTGTTTTTTGGATGAAAACAAAATCACTCTTATTATTCAGGTAATTTCAAAAAGGAGAAATCAATGCTAAATGTTTTTTTTAAGTTATATGCTCGTTTATTTGGGAAGAGGTTCTTTTTGAAGTTTAATAAACTACTGTTTAACCTCGGGTTAAGAGGCTTAGGTATTTTGAATTATCAAAATAGCTATTTAACTGGAGAAAAAGCTTGGTTAAAAGATTATTTAAAAGATAAATATAAGCCAGTAGTGATAGATGTGGGTGCTAATGTTGGGAGCTATTCATTGGATGTGTTTGATTTAAATAAAGATGCTTTTATTATAGCTTTTGAGCCTCACCCGCAAACATATAAAAAGCTTACTGCTAAGGTGAAATCCGATAGTTTCAAAGCATATAATAAAGGTGTAAGTGATACTGATGGTGTTATCGAGCTTTATGATTACAAGGATAAAGATGGATCTTCTCACGCATCACTTTATGAAGAAGTTATAACGGATTTGCATCGTGGTGTATCTGCATCTCATCAAGTTGAGGTGGTTAATTTGGATTCAATTTTAGTAAAAGAAAATATTAATATTGTTGATTTATTAAAAGTTGATACTGAGGGTAATGAGTTTAATGTTTTGCTTGGCGCAATGGAGCATATAAAAAACAATAAAATAATGGCGATCCATTTTGAGTTTAATGAGATGAATATAGTAAGCCGTGTAAGCTTTAAAGATTTTTGGGATTTATTATCAAGTAAATATAATTTTTATAGAATCTTAGCGGGCGGTGGGCTTCTAGAGATAAGAAATTATAGCCCTGTGATGTGTGAAATTTATGCTTTTCAAAATATTGTTGCGTTAATAAAGGAATGAATTTGTGAGGAGAAAGTATAAATGAACATAACAATAGCCGGTACAGGCTACGTCGGTTTATCTCTTGCAGTATTACTCGCACAAAAAAACCACGTTATTGCTTTAGATATTATTAAAGAAAAAGTCGATAGTCTTAATGCGGGGCAATCGCCGATTGAAGATTCAGAGGTTGATGATTTTTTAAACAATAAATCGCTCGATTTCACCGCAACACTCGATAAACAACTCGCTTATAAACAGGCGGATTTTGTGATTATCGCCACGCCGACCGACTACGACCCAGAAACTAACTATTTCAATACGCGCTCGATTGAATCAGTTATACAAGATGTGCTGGAAATTAATCCATCAGCCGTGATGGTGATTAAATCAACCGTTCCCGTCGGTTATACAGAAAAAATTAAACAGCAATTTGGCATTGATAATTTAATCTTCTCCCCTGAGTTTTTACGCGAAGGGCAAGCACTACACGATAATTTATACCCCTCAAGAATTGTCGTCGGCGCACAAACGGAAGCAGGAAAACAGTTTTCAGAATTACTAGAAGAGGCGGCGATAAAAACAGATGTGCCTGTTTTGTTTACCGATTCTACAGAAGCGGAAGCCATTAAATTATTCGCAAATACCTATTTAGCCATGCGGGTAGCGTATTTTAATGAACTAGACACCTATTGCGCGACGCATAATCTAAAATCCAAACAAGTGATAGAAGGCGTTGCCTTAGACCCTAGAATTGGTGGGCATTACAACAACCCTTCTTTTGGCTATGGTGGTTACTGTTTACCAAAAGATACCAAGCAGTTATTGGCTAATTACAATGACGTGCCGCAAACCATGATTCAAGCGATTGTTAGTGCCAACTCAACCCGTAAAGACTTTATTGCCGAGCAAGTTATTAAGCAAAACCCTAAAATCGTCGGTATTTATCGCTTAGTGATGAAGCAAGGCTCGGATAACTTTCGAGCCAGTGCGATTCAGGGCATTATGAAGCGCATCAAAGCCAAAGGAATTGAAGTGGTGGTGTACGAGCCTGAATTAGAGGGCACTGAGTTTTACCATTCAAAAGTAATAAAAGCACTGACAGAATTCAAGCAAGTAGCCGATGTTATTGTCGCTAATCGAATGACCGATGAGCTAGATGATGTGCAAACAAAAGTATATACCCGTGATTTATTTGGTAAGGATTGAGAAGTGACGCTAGCATTATCCCCAATTGTTCTTTTTGTCTACAACCGCCCTTGGCACACTCAACAAACCATTGACGCTTTACAAAAAAATGAACTTGCTAAAGAGAGTGAGCTGTTTATATATAGTGATGCGCCCAAAAATGAAACCGCAAAAGAAGCTGTTGCGGAAGTTAGGGCGCTAATTAAAACCGTTACAGGCTTTAAAAAAGTAACCGTTATTGAAAGAGAAAAAAACTGGGGGCTTGCGGATTCTATTATTGGTGGCGTAACTAATATCATTAATCAATACGGAAAAATAATTGTTCTTGAAGACGATTTAGTGACGAGTCCTTATTTTTTAAATTTTATGAATGATGCGCTTAAATTTTATGAAAATAAAGAAAGTGTTTATTCAATTACAGGTTTTAGCTTTTCATCTGAATTCATGCAGTTCCCTATTGATTTTACAGCTGATGTTTATTTGAATATTAGACCAATGTCTTGGAGTTGGGCAACATGGAAAAATGAGTGGGATGGGGTTGATTGGGAAGTTAATGATTTTATTGACTTTATAGCCTCTAAGGAAGAAGTACGCCAATTTAATAAAGGTGGAACAGATTTAACTGATATGCTCAAGATGCAGATGAATGGTCAGCTGGATTCATGGTATGTAAGATGGAGCTATAATGCCTTTAAGAAAGGTAAAATGACTATTTATCCTAAAATATCATTGGTAAATAATGTTGGCCATGATAATACGGGTGTTCATTGTGGTGTTGATCACAAGAGTATGTATAGCCATTCAGAATTAAATTTAAATAATAATATTAAAATGGAAGAAAATATTGTGCTTAACAAAACCGTTGTTTCAAGTTTTAACAAAGCTTTTGATGTTCCAGTATTAACAAGAGTAAAGCAGTTTATTAAAGGTGCATTAAAGCATGCGAGAGTTATTTAAAAACCCAATATCCATATGGTTGGTTAGGTTGCTTAAGGTCATCTTTTTAGAGGTTAAATATAAAAAGAGAAACTTAAAAATAAGTGCTTCATCCATCGCAAAAGATTGCTCTTTTGGTAATAGAAATACTATTTATCCCCACGTCGGTTTGAATGAAGTTAGTTTGGGTGATTTTACTTATATTGCAGCGTATACAAATATATCAAAAACAAAGATAGGTAAGTTTTGTTCAATTGGCCCTGATGTTAAGATCGGAGTTGGTAAGCACCCAGCAAGCTCATTTGTTTCAACTCACCCCGTTTTCTTCTCAACATTAAAACAAGCTCAAATTACATTCGCAGATAAGAGCTATTTTAATGAATTTGAAAATATTGTTATTGGCAATGATGTTTGGGTGGGGGCGAATGTAATTATCATGGATGGCGTAACTGTTTCTGATGGTGCTATTGTTGCGGCAGGTTCTGTGGTAACTAAAGATATTCCTCCGTATGCAATAGTGGGTGGAGTTCCTGCAAAGATCATTAAATACAGATTTGAGCAGGGTGAAATTGATGAGCTACTAAAGATAAAATGGTGGGATAGAGATGTTGAATATTTGAAAAGAAATTATAAAAAATTTCACGACATTAAGAAATTTGTTGAGCAGTATTGATTTTGGCTGTTTTAGATAAGGTGGAAATGGAGAACTAATGACAAAAAAAGCACTAATAACAGGCGTAACAGGCCAAGATGGATCCTATTTAGCTGAATTTCTTTTAGAAAAAGGCTATGAGGTGCATGGCATTAAACGCCGCGCCTCTTCTTTTAATACACAGCGTGTTGATCATATCTATCAAGACCCGCATCTTGATCATAAAAACTTTATTTTGCATTATGGGGATTTAACCGATACCTCAAATCTCACACGCATTTTGCAAGAGGTGCAACCCGATGAGGTTTATAACTTAGGGGCGCAGTCCCATGTGGCGGTTTCTTTTGAGGCACCTGAATATACGGCAGATACCGATGCAATGGGTACGCTGCGTATGTTGGAGGCGATTCGTATTTTAGGGCTTGAGAAAAAGACACGGTTTTATCAAGCATCAACCTCTGAATTGTATGGCCTGGTTCAAGAGACGCCCCAAACAGAAAAAACTCCTTTTTATCCGCGTTCTCCTTATGCCGTCGCTAAGATGTACGCCTATTGGATTACGGTTAATTATCGGGAGGCGTATGGCATGTATGCCTGCAATGGTATTTTGTTTAACCATGAATCGCCTCGGCGTGGTGAGACGTTTGTAACGCGTAAAATAACCCGTGCTTTATGTAATATTTCTCAGGGTTTAGAGGAGTGCTTGTATCTGGGTAATATGGATGCCTTGCGTGATTGGGGCCATGCAAAAGATTATGTGCGGATGCAATGGATGATGCTGCAGCAAGAGGTGGCTGATGATTTTGTGATTGCAACGGGCAAGCAAATATCGGTACGTGAGTTTGTCAGGCTTTCAGCCGCTGAATTAGGCATTGAGCTTGAATTTACTGGGCAAGGGGTTGATGAAGTAGCAACAGTGGTTGCGATTACGGGCAATATAAATACAACTCTTACAGTGGGTGATGTATTAGTCCGTGTTGATCCCCGTTATTTCCGCCCTACCGAAGTAGAAACGTTATTAGGCGATCCCACTAAGGCAAAAGAAAAGCTAGGTTGGGTGCCTGAGATTACGGTAGAGGAGATGTGTGCTGAAATGGTTCAGTATGATTTGGAGCAAGCCAAGCGGCATGCTTTGTTAAAAGCACATGGGCATGATGTGGCGATAGCGGTTGAGTGATGAGAAAGTTTGATTTTTTCTCTTTAAATTTAAAATTTAGTTAAAATACAAATGATATACAATTAGTGTTAATTGTATTTGAGCTAGGTGAGCCATGGATGATTTTGAATTTAATTGGAGTGATGAAAAAAATATTCTTTTAAAAAAGGAAAGAAACGTCTGTTTTGAAGATGTTGTGACAGCAATTGAAAATAATAAATTACTTGATGTTATAAAAAATCAAAGCGGCAACCATCAAGAGCAATACTGTTTAATTATTGATATATCAAATTACGCATATATTGTTCCTTTTGTGCAAGAAGGGAATATCTTTTTTCTAAAGACGATGTATAAAAGCCGAAAACAGACTAAAAAATATTTTAAAGGAGTTTGATATGCCCAAAATAATTGAAACTGCCGATGAACTGAGGGTCATTAGTGATGTAGAAGAGGGTAAGTATAATTCATTAGATGGTAATGAATTAGAGCCTATGATGGCAATGCTAAAGACCGCCAGTGGTAATACTATTGAGAATTTAACAAAAAAGAAAGCGATTAATATTAGGCTTTTAGAGAGTGATATAGTTAGGCTCAAGTCAATGGCTTTAAATGAAGGGATGCCTTATCAGACCTATATCTCACATATGATTCATAAGTTAACAACCGGCGCTTTAAAGTTATCTTAAATGAATTTGCTAAACCGTATTACGATTGAGGTGGACAATGGAGCAAGCTCGGTAGTGCTAATTAATAACTGAATAATGGGCAATATGGGGGTTGAGTGATAGGGAGAAGATATGTTTAGCATGCAGGTTGATGATCCGGAATTGGAAAAAAGCATTAAGCAGGATGTGGCTATATCAATTAAACAGCTTGATGTTGGAAATGCAAAATCATTAAAAAGTGTGATGAAGGCTGTTCGAGCGAAAATAGAGAAAACAGAGAAAACAGGGCGTAAGGTTTAAATTGGTAATGACAGAATGATTAAAATATTTGTAGCTGGGCATCGTGGCATGGTGGGTTCAGCCATTGTGAGGCAGTTAGAACAGCAGGGTGATGTAGAGTTGATATTTGCCAATCGAGATGAACTTGATTTAGTCAATCAACAACAAGTACATGATTTTTTTGCAAAAGAGAAGTTTGACCAGGTTTATTTAGCTGCCGCAAAGGTGGGTGGTATTCATGCCAATAACACCTACCCCGCAGAGTTTATCTATCAAAACCTGATGATTGAAAGCAATATTGTTCATGCTGCTTATTTATCAGGCGTGCAGAAATTATTGTTTCTAGGTTCATCCTGTATTTACCCCAAAATGTCCGTTCAGCCAATGACTGAATCGGCGTTATTGACGGGTACGTTAGAGCCGAGTAATGAGCCTTATGCCATCGCTAAAATCGCGGGGATTAAACTGTGTGAGTCGTACAATCGCCAATATGGAGTTGATTATCGCTCAGTAATGCCAACCAATTTATATGGTGAGAATGATAATTTTCATCCAGAAAATTCTCATGTCATTCCCGCTTTAATGCGCCGATTTCATGACGCTAAAATTAATAATGAACCGACTGTAACCGCTTGGGGAAGTGGTAAACCCATGCGAGAGTTTTTGCATGTAGACGATATGGCGGCCGCCTCGGTATTTGTTATGAATTTAGACCTAGAGACATATCAGAATGAAACAGCCCCGATGTTATCGCATATCAATGTCGGCACGGGAGTGGACTGCACCATTCGTGAGTTAGTAGAAACGGTTGCTAAAGTGGTTGGATATACGGGAGCTATTGAGTTTGATAGCTCTAAGCCAGATGGAACACCTAGAAAGCTGATGGATGTCTCAAGACTCGAAAAGCTGGGTTGGCAAGCGAAAACGAATTTACAAGACGGGCTGCAAAAGACCTATGATTGGTTTTTGCAGCACCAAGATGACTACAGAGCGTAAAATAAATGACTGAAATGACTTGCTTAGATAAAAACTACAGCACCACACGCTTCCTGACTCGCGAACAACCGGTAATAGAGCATAAGCCTGAAGATAAGCTTGAAAGTGTTCTTTTCTTACCTGAAGGAGAGAATAGAAAGGGCGAGGGAGGTTTGCGTTCTCAAGGATATTTCAAAGCAAGCCAAACGGATAAACCACTGATTACGGTTATAACCGTTGTTTTTAATGGCGAGCAGTTCTTGGAACAAACCATCCAAAGTGTTATTAACCAGACCTACGATAATGTTGAATATATTATTATTGATGGTTGTTCTACAGATGGCAGTGTCGATATTATTCGTAAATACGAACATGCGATTGATTATTGGGTGAGTGAGAAGGATCTAGGGACTTATGATGCGATGAATAAAGGGATTGACTTAGCCAGTGGCCAGTGGCTAAATTTTATGAATGCTGGGGATCTGTTTTATAAGAATAATATTTTACAAAAGATTTTTAATAACAATATATTTCATGATGTAACAGTAATTTATGGAGACTTAGAGATCGATTATGGTGAGTTTAAAAGGATAGAGAAGGCTAAAAGTATAGATGCCTTATGGAAAGGAATGGTGTTTTCACATCAAAGCTGTTTTATAAATAGCAAATTTCACAAAAAGCATAAATATAATTTGAATTATTACATAGGATCAGATTTTGAGTTTTTTTATAATATATATAATAAAAATAAAGTTTTTAAATATATTGGCTTAATAGTATCAATAATGGACACGGAAGGGTTGTCAGATGGAAATAGATTTAAATCTATTAACCAGCGCCATAAAATCGTAAATGATTATCGCGTTTCCATTAAAAATAATATTTATTATATTTATCTCTATACGGATCAATTTATAAGAATGATTGCTAAGTTATTATTATCTAAATCCATTATAAATTTAATAAAAAAAAGGAAATAATTATAAATTTAGGAGTCGTATGGGTATTCACCGTGATAGGTTTAAGTCCATGCCATAAATTTATGGCGGGTAGTAATACTAAATTTTGATAGAGATAATAGTTAAGTGAGTAGTGATTTATGGACCATGACAAACAGATGCAGCATCAACTTCACATTGTAGCGGATACATCGGTAGCATCAGGCGGGGAAGGTCTAGCAGCTTACGATATGCAGAAAACATTG
>Ga0209081_1001643_pt1 | contig 13338 bp, 13 predicted proteins | sample GOMGulsemesocosm_4_FD_184636 | JGI IMG/M metagenome (GOLD analysis project Ga0209081, IMG submission 184636) | Methane-oxidizing microbial communities from mesocosms in the Gulf of Mexico - GOM15B Gulf of Mexico (SPAdes) (version 2) | ecosystem: Environmental > Aquatic > Marine > Cold seeps... | reverse complement strand
GGTATGGCTGTAGTGACAACTAAAGGTTACGACCTTGGTGTAGTCTCTGATATGTTGGAAACTGGCGCGAATGATGTACTGGTTGTGAAAGCGAACCTAAATGACGGCTTTAGTAAAAAAGAGCGTTTAATTCCGTATCTTTTAGAACAAGTAGTTGAATCGGTAAGCATTGAAAATAAACAAATTTGTGTTGACTGGGACCCAGGTTTCTAACTTGTGACTAGTGTTGATTCTAGTAGTAATACTACTGATAAAAAAAGCAAAATGTGGATAGGGGTTATAAGCCTTTTTCCCGAAATGTTTGACGCTATAACCGAGTATGGGGTGACAGGCCGAGCGATCCGTGGTGGGTTAATTGAGTTTCATAAATGGAACCCAAGAGACTTTACTCATGATCGACATCGCACTGTTGATGATCGTCCTTATGGCGGTGGTCCAGGTATGTTGATGATGGTACAACCATTACGGGATGCAATTAGTGAGGCGCGTAAAGCTGCTGAAGCTGATGGCAAAAAGGCTCGAGTTATCTATTTGTCGCCGCAAGGACGAAAATTGGACCAAGCGGGTGTAAGTGAATTAGCGCAAGATGACTGCCTGATATTTATAGCAGGTCGTTATGAAGGTATAGACGAACGATTATTCGCGTCAGATATTGACGAAGAATGGTCGGTTGGCGATTACATTTTAAGTGGTGGAGAACTCCCAGCGATGAATGTAATAGATGCCATCGCAAGACTAGTGCCTGGTGTATTAGGACATAAAGAATCAGCCACTCAAGACTCCTTTTCGGAAGGCTTAAATGGTTTACTCGATTGTCCACATTATACTAGGCCAGAAGTATTAACCACCTCGAATGGGGATGAAATGTTAGTACCGAAAGTATTATTAAGCGGAAATCATGAGCACATACGTCTTTGGCGCCAAGAGCAATCTTTGCAAAGAACATGGATCAGAAGACCAGAATTATTAACAAACCTAGCTCTGACAGCTGAGCAGGAAAAAATGTTAGCTTCAATTAAAAAACAAGCTAAATAATTCACTTAGACTGTGCAAACTAGGAAGAAGGTATTATGAGTAAAATTATTGATATGCTCGAACAAGAGCAATTAAAAACAGATCTACCAGATTTCGCCCCAGGCGATACGGTTGTAGTTCAAGTAAAAGTTACTGAAGGTGATAAATCACGTCTTCAAGCATTTGAAGGTGTAATTATTGCTGTTAAAAGCCGTGGCTTACATTCTGCGTTCACTGTTCGTAAAATATCGAACGGTGTTGGTGTAGAGCGTGTATTCCAGACACATAGCCCAATTGTTGACTCTATTGAAGTCAAACGCCGCGGTGCTGTTCGTCAAGCTAAACTTTATTACTTACGTGAGTTATCTGGCCGTAAAGCCCGTATAACTGAGAAGTTAGGTAAAAAATAAGCGTTTTTTAACAGATTATTTTGTTAAAAAAGACGATAAAAAAAACCTGAATAAGCAATTATTCAGGTTTTTTGTTTTTTTGTCGTTTTAGGACTTGAATCTAAAAGATCAATGAATATGCATTAAGTATACTAATCTAAATGATCTAGGTGCATTAGTCATTAATTAACTACGTTTAAAGAAATACCATCTCTACGTCTTTTGGAGTATAAAGAATCAACAACAAAATTAGGTATAAACCCCTTTGCGCTTGCTACAACTATTTTTGATTTTGTACCAATAATTCGCGCATTGACAATAACACCTCTATTATTATAGGTTAATGTACCACTAAGTACGTACTCAATAGTTGGGTAGTGATTTAATTGATGGCCATCACGACTAAATGAAAAATCACCATTTGGTGTGACGTGTACTGCGCCGGTATGTTTGAAATCGACAATGGATAAACCAAACTCTTGTAATTCATTAATGAAACTTTCAGCTAGCTGATTACCAAAAATACTTGTTGTTTGTAGATTATTATCTAAATTAACAAATGATGTTACAGCAATAGGTGATCTCTCGGTAACATATTTCATATTTTCAATTAACTTCATTGCAAACTGCTCGGTATAATCACTTAATAATTTATTGGTATACATAGGGCGGTAGCTATTTTCAGGTGCTTGCCATCCCCAATTAATATTTGGTTGACTAGCCCCTTTTCCTTTATATACTGGGTGATGAGAGCAAGCTGAAAGTGATAATAAAAAAGCTGTAGATACAAGGAATATTTTTTTATTTAGTAACATGGGATTTCTCTAAAATGAAGGTTAATTTGTTTACTTATTTATTATCGACAAAAAAATAAAAAACTTTAGTAAACTATTCATTTTATTAACAAAGGTAACCCCCGTCTTTGCCGAGAAGACTCACATAGCTTCTACCTATACCGCAGTATAGGTATCCTTCCAACCCAACTAAAAGAGAAAGGAAAACCTATGCGAGATTATAAAACTTTGCCTCATACAATATGGGATTGTAAATACCATATTGTATTTATACCGAAAAAAAGACGTAAAATGATATTTGGTGCGATCAGGAAACACTTAGGTGAAGTGTTTCACTATTTGGCTCGACAAAACAAAAAGGTGTGATTATTGAAGAAGGGCATTTAATGCCTGACCATGTTCATATGTGCTTGAGTATTCCATATCAAGTTAGTGGTTTCAAATGTTGTTGGTTTTATTAAAGATAAAAGTGCGATTTCAATTGCTAGAACATTTAAAGGTAAGCAAAGGGGTTTTAATGGTGAAGAATTTAGGGCTAGAGGGTATTTTGTCTCAACAGTTGGTCTTGATGAAAATATGGTAAGGGAATATATTCGTAATCAAGAACAACAGGATATTGATAGGGGCAGCTAAAGTTGGAAGTTTAATGAGCCTTGGGCGCTTACTTTAACCCTTTGAGGGTGTCATCTAATAAGCCCCTGGCTCTGCCGAAGATCATTTAACTAGCTTTATACTTTGTCCTTTTTTTGCTTGAGGAATTCTAGGAATAATATTATCAATTACGTTTCGTGGAATGATAATTTGTGCGGCGGCAACAACAGCATCTGATCTTACACCGACAATTTTTGCATTCACTTGAACACCATCTATTAATTGGGTTAATGTACCCATTAAAATATAATCAATCGGTTGAATACTTTTTAGCTCAGTGTAATCATTTGATAGAGCAAAATCACCTTCAGGTAATATTCTGATAAAGCCTGTTGATTTAAATTCAATAATAGATTGGCCTACTTTATGAAACTCATAAATGAAGCTCTCTTGAATTTGCTTAGCAAAATTAGGTGTCGTCAAAAAGTTACTATCTATATAGACAAAACTTGATGCTGCTAATACCGATTGAGGTTTAACATGGTTCATATTACTAATAAGTTCATGCGTTAAGCTTCTGACATAATCATTTAGGTTACGGTAAGGCTTTTTAATACCTATTAATATGTCGTTACTGTCTTTTTGCGACGAAGAACTAACTGTCTGGTGATTTTCATTATGATAAGAGGAGGGGGATGTTGAAGAGCAAGAAATAGCGCTTAATATTAAAGAAGAGCTAATGAAAATACGTTTTATTAGTTTCATTTATTAAGCCTTACTTATTATAGCTATTTCGATATAGCATTCCATTATAATTAGTGATTTGACGGCTATTCCAAAATACATTCATAGGAATAAATTTTGTTGTAGCAGCGGATACTTGATCATTTTCTAAATCAATAATCCTCAAGTTAACTGATGCCCCGTTTTCTTGATAAGCAATTGTACCCGTTAAAAAATAAGCAATATTTTGATCTTGTTTTAGATGTTTGATTTCTCTAGTGATCATTAAATCTTGATTGTCACGAATAATAATATTTTTAGAGCGATGATATTCAACAATCTTGTAACCTCTATTTAAAAAAGAGCTCATAAGTCCATCTTGTAATGTTAAGCCGAGTATATCAAGTGGATGAGTTTTATCTTCTGAGAGTTTTAATGTGTCAATCAACCCAATAGAACCTACCGCAATTCTACCACGTTTAATACGATCATAATGATCGTTAACTATTAATGAGTCAGCCATTGAATCAATATAATTTTGTATATATTGGACTCTATAATCTTGGTTTTGATGATGTGTTATTTGTTGTTCTATAGTAGGGGTAGGTTTGTGAACAGTAGACGAACAAGCAATAAGGAATATTGTAAAAGTAGAATATAATCCTGTTCTTAACATTGATTTACGGGCTAAATTTTTAAGCATAAAGTTAGCGATACTTACCATTTGTTGCATTGGAAATTTTTCTCTGAAAACAACTTAAATAATACTTATATCTAATCATTACTTAATAAAAAAGGCAATGAAAAATTTAAAAATAATTTAACTGTTTGCTTTAATGACCTTTAATGACATATTATGTCTCTTATTGACCTCTTTAAATGCAAGGGAAAAACATGGCTATAACAACCATTGAAACATTTTTAAAAAAGGAATCATCTAGCGGTATTATCTTAATGTTTGCTGCGGTGCTTGCCATGATATTTGCTAACTCACCATTGGTTGGTTGGTATAATTTATTACTCGATGTGCCTGTTGTTGTTGCTGTTGGTAGTTTTGAAATAGCCAAGCCATTATTATTGTGGATTAATGATGGGTTAATGGCGTTATTTTTCTTTTTAGTTGGTTTAGAGCTAAAGCGAGAATTTCTAGAGGGTAACTTGTCAAAACCAGGACAAGTTACTTTGCCTGCTATAGGGGCAGTAGGTGGCATGTTAATACCAGCATTAATATATACAGGCTTAAACTACGATAATCCAAGTGCTATTAGCGGCTGGGCTATTCCTACAGCAACCGATATAGCCTTTGCTTTGGGTATTTTAGCTATTATTGGTTCTAAAGTGCCGTTGCAATTAAAAGTGTTTTTAACGTCACTTGCTATTTTTGATGATTTAGGTGCGATTATTATTATTGCCCTATTTTATACTGAACAACTCTCAATGCTCTCACTTGTTATTGCCGCGAGTATGTTATCTATTTTATTCGTGCTTAATCGAAAAAATGTTACCAATACATCAGCTTATATTTTTATTGGTTTAATTTTATGGATTGCGGTTTTAAAGTCAGGTGTACACGCAACTTTAGCTGGTGTCATTCTCGCCTTTTTTATTCCCATGCATGGTAAAAAAGTGCAAGGAAAAGAAGATGAGCCGTCACCGTTAAAGTCATTAGAGCATAATTTACATTCAACGGTAGCTTTTATTGTATTACCTATTTTCGCTTTTGCTAATGCGGGTATTAGTTTTATTGACGTTGGTATTGAACAAGTTATGTCACCAGTGCCGTTAGGTATTATTCTAGGTTTGTTTCTTGGTAAGCAATTAGGTGTGTTTGGCTTTTGCTTTATTGCAATTAAGCTAGGTTTTGCCAAATTACCAGACAATGTTAATTGGACATTACTTTACGGCGTGGCCTTGTTATGTGGTGTTGGTTTTACCATGAGTTTATTTATTGGCTCGTTGGCTTTTGAACAATCAGCAGGTAGCCCTATATTTCAAGATAGGTTAGGCATTGTTATAGGCTCTTTAATTTCAGGCATTTTAGGTTACTTAGTCATTAAAAGTGCGGTAAAAAAACTCCCTTAATTTGTTCCGTTGGGACAATTCAAAAAGGCATGCTGTTTTTTGATCCTCTTGGATGAAATAGCTGCCTTTTTTCGTTACAATAATACACACTTTTCACTTTTTTCTTATTGAATATGCTTCATCAGTATCAAGATCTTATTCAGATTTTTCATCATACTTTCTATCAAGAGTATAATACTCAGTTAGTTAAAGGTGGTGATGAGCCACTTTATTTACCTGCAGATAGTCAATTAACAAATGGCCGCTGCCTTTATCACCAAATTATTTTTGCGCGCGGCTACTATGCGAGTGCTTTTCATGAAATAGCTCACTGGTGTCAAGCAGGTAAAGAAAGACGCTTATTAGAAGATTTTGGTTATTGGTATGTGCCAGATGGTAGAAGTGAGCAGCAGCAGAAAAAATTTGAACAGGTAGAAATTATTCCCCAAGCAATAGAATGGGCATTTAATGTGGCAGTGAATAAAAAATTTCATGTGTCTTCAGATAACTTAGATGGATTTCAAGCTGATACATCAGGCTTTAAACAAAAAGTATTTGAACAGGTGCAAGTATTTTTAAAAGAAGGCTTTCCCAGCAGAGCAAATCAATTTATTGAAGCCTTGGCTACATTTTACCATACACCCATACCGCTAACATTAGGACGCTTTATTGCTATACCTACTGCGCAAGCATTTAAACACAATCTTCAATTACCATATTCAAGCAGAAAAACATGTTTAAGTTAGGTTTAATTATAAACCCTGTGGCGGGGCTTGGTGGTAGCGTTGCGTTAAAAGGCAGTGATGATATAACCAAACATGCGCTTGCTTTAGGGGCGAAACCAAAAGCTAATAGTCGTGCACAAACAGCATTGAAGGTGTTATTACCTCATAAAAATGACATTACAATATATACTGCTAATGGTGAAATGGGTGAGGATAGTGCATTAACATTAGGTTTTACTGTAGAAGTAAATTACCAAACAGGTACTGAACACACTAGTAGTAATGATACCGAACAAGCAGTTGCTGCCTTATTAAATCAACAAGTTGATATTATTTTATTTGCAGGTGGCGATGGTACAGCTCGAAATATTGCTAATGCGGTGGCGTGTTTTTATTTGCAAAATTCAGCTGCTAAAACGCCTGTTTTAGGTATTCCCGCCGGTTGTAAAATTCATTCTGGTGTTTACGCAGTAACGCCTACAGCCGCAGGTCGTGTAATTGAATTGATGGTAACAAAACAGTTAGTTACGTTAACCGAAGGCGATGTTATGGATATTGACGAGTCTTTATTCCGCCAAGGTATAGTGAAAGCTAAACGCTTTGGTGAAATGAAAATTCCCAGCGAGTTACGTTTTGTACAAGCAGTAAAATCTGGTGGTAAAGAATCGGATGAACTCGTGTTACAAGATATAGCGGAAGATATTATTGATAACATGCGTGATAATGATGAACATTTATTTATCATTGGTTCAGGGTCAACTACTGATTTTTTAATGACTGAATTAGGTTTAAATAATACCTTGCTAGGAGTCGATTTAGTTCAAAACGAAGTGTTGCTCGCTAGTGACGTAACAGAAGAACAATTGTGGCAACAATTAATGCAAGCTAAACAAAATCAGCAAAGGGTACATTTAGTCATTACTTTAATTGGTGGTCAAGGGCATATTTTTGGCCGAGGCAACCAACAATTAAGCCCACGCATTATTCGCTATATTATTGAACAAAGTGATGGTAAAGAAAATATCAGCATTATTGCAACAAAAACAAAGTTAACAGCATTAAAAAATAGACCACTAATTAGCGATACGGGCGATGAAAATTTAGATCAAACCTTGTCGGGTTTTATGCAAATCACTACGGGTTATAAAGATTTAGTTTTGTACCCTGTTGCTAGCCCACAATAGTTTTAAACGAATACGGTTCAATTAATACCTTTTAATTGAGAGAAGCCAATATATAAAAATCAATATTTATAAACTAAAAAAGAGAATTCTTTTGAAAAATATCGTAACAGTAGCTGAACTTTATCAGTATTTGGATGATTTATTTGACCAAGATGTAAATAGTGATACCTTGTTTGCTAGTGGTTACTTACGCGGTTTTATTTCCTTATCGGCAACCGACTTTGGTGAGGAACAGCAATTAATCTCTAGCGCGTTAATTAACGGTATTTCAGAAAAATTAGCCCAAGCAAAAGCCGAGCTTAGCTCACAAGATTATCTTATAGTGCAAAATTTTTGGTTTGAAATACAAGATAAATTTTATACAAAGTAACATTGTGAATATAAACGCTTACATGTGTTATTTCTGGTATAGCTCTTGCAAAAATTACGCTTAGTGTCAAAAAAACCAACATCAAGAGCAGTAATATTTAATGCAGTTACCCGCCTATTTAAATCGATTCGATAAGAAAAAACTTACTCACCTTTCGGGTATGGGTACGCCATTATTAGTGATGGCAGCATTGGGCATGGTTATTTTGCCTATGCCATCATGGCTGTTAGATATATTATTCTCTTTTAATATTGCACTTTCTTTAGTGGTACTGTTAATTACAGTATATACCTTAAAACCCTTAGAGTTTGGCTCTTTCCCGTCTGTTATTTTAATCGCGACCATTTTACGCCTTGCTCTTAACGTAGCGAGTACACGGGTAGTTTTATTAGAGGGACATGAAGGAACAGATGCCGCAGGTAAGGTTATTGAAGCTTTTGGCTCTGTTGTAATTGGCGGTAATTATGCGGTTGGTTTAGTGGTGTTTTTAATCCTTATTATTATCAACTTTGTTGTAGTTACTAAAGGTGCAGGGCGTATTGCTGAAGTTACCGCACGCTTTACTCTTGATGCCATGCCTGGTAAGCAAATGGCTATTGATGCTGACTTAAACGCGGGCTTTATTACCCAAGAAGAAGCGAAAGAGCGGCGTATTGAAGTGACCAGTGAGGCTGATTTTTATGGATCAATGGACGGTGCCAGTAAATTTGTTAAAGGTGATGCTATTGCAGGTATTTTAATTTTATTTATCAATATAGTTGGTGGTTTAATTATTGGTATGGTGCAGCATGATTTAAGTTTTGATAGCGCAGTTGAAATTTATACGCTACTTACTATTGGTGACGGTTTAGTGGCGCAAATTCCAGGGCTATTGCTTTCTGTTGCTACTGCCATTGTGGTTACGCGTCAAAACACTTCTCAAGATATGGGCGAGCAAGTAAGTAGTCAATTAGGGCAAGAAAAGTCACTGTATATAGCTGCTAGCATAATGTTTGTTATCGGGGTTATTCCTGGTATGCCCCATTTTGTTTTTTTACTTTTCTCTGCCATGATTGCTGGAACGGCTTATTTAGGCACTAAACGTAAAGCAGACAAGGCTGTTGAAGTAGAAAAAACAGCACAAGAAGAACAAGTTCAAAATCAGAAAAAAGAAGATGAGGTTAAAGAGCTAGATTGGGATGATGTCAATCATGTTGATGTTATTGGTTTGGAAATTGGTTATCGTTTAATTCCGTTGGTAGACAAAGCACAAGGAGGCGAGTTACTTAGTCGTATTAAAGGTGTCCGTAAAAAATTATCACAAGAGTTTGGCTTCCTTGTTCCTTCTGTACATATTCGCGATAATTTAGATTTAGACCCTAATACTTATCAAATATCCTTAATGGGCGTTACTATTGGTAGTGCTGAAATTCGGCATGATCAAGAGTTAGCCATTAATCCAGGGCAAGTGTTTGGCAAACTTGACGGCGTTGCTACTAAAGATCCTGCGTTTGGTTTAGATGCTATTTGGATAAATCAAAATCAACGAGAACAAGCACAAACTTTAGGTTATACCGTTGTTGATTCTGCAACGGTATTAGCAACACATTTAAGTCAAATTCTTACCAATAATGCTTCACAATTATTAGGGCATGAAGAGGTACAAAATCTACTTGATATGTTGGCTAAAACTTATCCTAAATTGGTTGAAGGCTTTATTCCTGAAACATTAACGTTGGGCACCGTTGTAAAAGTATTACAAAGCTTAATGAATGAAGGTGTAGCAGTACGCGATATGCGTTCTATTGTACAAACGTTGGTTGAGTACGGACCTAAAAGCCAAGATGCCGAAGTGTTAACTGCTGCAGTGCGCATTAGCTTGCGTAAATTTATTATTCAAGACTTAGTTGGCGCAGAGGTTGAAGTGCCTGTCATAACATTGGCACCAGAATTGGAACAAATGTTGCATCAGTCAATGCAAATGGCTGGAGATGATGGCGCTGGCATTGAACCTGGCTTAGCAGAGCGATTACAAAAATCATTAACCGAGGGTGCACAGCAGCAAGAAATGGCGGGAGATACCCCAATATTACTAACCTCAGGGATTTTACGTAATGTATTAGCTAAGTTTGTTAAATACACCATACCAGGTTTACGGGTTATTTCTTATCAAGAAATCCCAGATGATAAACAAATTAAAATTGTTAGTGCCATTGGGCAATAGATAAAAAATAAAGTTTCGAATAAATATAAGTTTTGAGTAAGTAACGTTTTGGGTCGCGAATAGAGAATAAGTATAAGAGCGCTTCGTAACTCACCACTTTAAATTCGACACTGAATTAGGAGTTAACTGTGAAAATTAGACGTTTTGTTGCCAAAGATATGCGTACAGCATTAGCACAAATTAAAGAAGAGTTAGGCGTAGATGCGGTAATTATGTCTAATAAAAAGATACCTGAGGGTATTGAATTAATGGCTGCGGTTGATTATAACGAATCAGTTCCTGAAGCTCAACCAGTGCAAGCAGCTCAAGAAAACGCTACACGTGAAGTTTCTAATGATGTAGTAAAGCTGAGTGCCACAAAGGGTGAAAATAATAGTAATAACAGTAACAATACAAGTATAAATGAACAAATACCTGCTAAAGCGTTTGGGCAGGATATTAGTTCACCGCAGGCTAATATTCCCGCAGATAGTTTGTCTGCGCTGTTAAACCGTCAAGTTCAACAGCATCAATCAGTTGATATATTAAATGGATCAGTAAACGGTATACCTAGCGAAAACCCACAAAAAAACGCCATGAATGATATGAATATTGAGCAGCAATTACGCAGTTTTACCGAACGTTTATCTCACTCAAAATCTGATGGTAGTATTCCTGCGCCATACGAAACTGTTGGGGAAGAAATTTCCTCAACAAATTATGTTTCAACACAAGCTGCGCAAATGGCTAATAAAATAACATCAAAGCAGCATTCTGACGAAACATCTACTGTAAGTCAGCATGATTTTGATAAAATGCAACAAGAAATGACATCAATAAGACAGTTACTTGAACATCAAGTATCAGGTTTGATGTGGCAAGACATGGCACAAAAAGATCCTCAACGAGCCGTACTCGTTTCACGCCTATTGGCTTTAGGTTTAAATGAACAAATTGCTGATCAAATAGCAGGTTATGTACCCGCGCAACTTCATGAAGATCAAGCTTGGCAGCAAGCAACTAAACTTATTAGTGAACAACTTAATACCACGCAAAATGATATCATTAATCGTGGCGGAGTTATTGCTTTAGTTGGACCAACAGGTGTTGGTAAAACAACGACTATAGCAAAACTTGCTGCACGGTTTGCTCAAATTCATGGTCAAGAACAGGTAGCGTTAATCTCTACTGATACTTATCGTATTGCTGGTTTTGAACAGCTTGCAACTTACGGCAAAATTATTGGCTGTCAGGTGAAATTAGCTAAAGACAGTCAAGCTTTAGATACTTTATTACAGCAATTTTCTAAAAAGAAATTAATATTAATTGATACTGCAGGGATGGGGCAAAGAGATATGCGCTTGGCTGAAAATTTAGCTAGTTTAGTATCTAATGCTCGCGTTCGGATCCGAAACTATTTAGTTTTAGCTGCAAACACTCAGCAACAAGTGATGCAAGAAAATGTAGATCGTTTTAAAAAGATACCATTATCGGGTTGTATTTATACAAAACTTGATGAAAGTGTCAGTATTGGCGAAATTATTACAACGTCTATTCAAAATGGTTTACCAATAGGTTATCTTACTGATGGACAAAGAGTTCCTGAAGACATTAAAGTAGCTAATGCTGAAAAGTTAGTTAGCCTTGCAGATATAATGGCCAATAAATCAAAAAAGCCCAATAGCACTTTTATAAAACCTGAAATACAAACGGTGTCAGTAGCAGCTGTTTTATAATGTTTTTTAGTTGTTTTCTTTACTAAGTTAAAGAAGTAAGATAAAAATAATAAAAGAAGTAATAAATGTCAGATCAAGCGAGTGGCTTAAGAAAAATGCAAGACTTAAAAAAAGTTAAAGTAATAGCAGTATCTGGAGGTAAAGGTGGTGTTGGTAAAACGAATGTATCTTTAAATACCGCTATCGCCCTTGGTCAATTAGGTAAACGTGTATTAGTGCTTGATGCTGATTTAGGCTTAGCCAATGTTGATGTTATGTTGGGTTTAAGAGTTAAACGTAACTTATCACATGTATTGTCTGGGGAATGTGAACTTGATGATATAATTGTTACAGGTCCTAGAAATATAAAAATTATCCCTGCAACCTCAGGTTCACAGTCAATGGTAGACTTAACGCCTTCTGAACATGCGGGGTTAATTCGCGCTTTTAGCGAAATGAAAACAGAATTTGATGTGTTAATTGTGGATACGGCGGCAGGTATTTCAGACATGGTGCTAAGTTTTGCCCGTGCAGCACAAGATGTCGTATTAGTTGTTTGTGATGAGCCTACGTCAATTACTGACTGTTATGCATTAATGAAATTATTAAATCGTGATCATGGTGTATTTAAATTTAAAGTTGTGGCAAACATGGTGCGTAGCACTAAAGAAGGACAGCAATTATTTGCTAAGCTTACTAAAGTTGCCGATAGATTTTTAGATGTCGCCCTCGAATTAGTTGCTGTAGTACCTTTTGATGAAAACATAAGAAAATCAGTACGTAAACAACAAGCCATAGTGGAAGCCTTTCCTGAATCACCAGCGGCAAAATCATTTAAAGGTCTAGCGGCTAAAATAACAACTTGGCCAATTCCTAATCAAGCATCAGGTCATTTAGAGTTCTTCATTGAACAATTGCTAGATTACTAATTTATTTATTAAGTTTAAATGTTTTGAGTATTAATGTGGTTAAATCAAGTGTCTACAATAATCAAATAGATAAATCTGCTTTGCTTGAACAGCATACTGTATTAGTCAAACGAATTGCTTATCACTTGCTAGCTAGGCTGCCATCAAGCGTGATTGTTGATGATTTAATTCAGTCGGGTATGATTGGCTTATTTGAAGCAGCCAACAACTTTGATAGTGCGAAAGGTGCAAGTTTTGAAACCTTTGCTGGTATTCGTATTCGCGGTGCTATGTTAGATGAAATACGTCGTGGAGATTGGACACCACGCTCTGTTCATAAAAACAGCCGCATGGTATCAGAGGCAATAAATAAATTAGAAGCTGAATTAGGTCGTGATGTTGTTGATGTTGAAGTAGCTGAAAAACTTAATATCTCATTAAATGAATACCATCAAATATTAAGTGAAGTCAGTACAGGTAAAATACTAGCGATTGATGATCTTACTGTCAGTGAAGATGCACTTAAGTTTGAAGATGCTTATCATGGCGAAGATCCATATCAAAATATTGAGCATAAAGCTTTTAAAGAAGGGTTAAAGGACTGTATTAGCGCTTTACCTGAGCGAGAAGCTTTAGTATTGTCTTTATATTATGATGAAGAATTAAATTTACGTGAAATTGG
>Ga0209081_1001642_pt1 | contig 13342 bp, 14 predicted proteins | sample GOMGulsemesocosm_4_FD_184636 | JGI IMG/M metagenome (GOLD analysis project Ga0209081, IMG submission 184636) | Methane-oxidizing microbial communities from mesocosms in the Gulf of Mexico - GOM15B Gulf of Mexico (SPAdes) (version 2) | ecosystem: Environmental > Aquatic > Marine > Cold seeps... | reverse complement strand
AGTTTAATCATTAAAGTACAAAGCTTAGCGTCAATATCCAATCATTATATTTAAATCGTAAAACCTAGATATCTATGAATAAAAAACAATCACTACTTTTATCAGTATTGTTAGTCGCAGCAACCTCCTCGAATGCAGAATTAATACAATTCACTAATGGTGACACACTGAATGTACAACTAATTCAGCAAACCCAAACAACGTTAACTTATACCCACAGTATCTTAGGTAAGCAAACAACAGAAAAAGCAGCGATTAGTAATTTAAATGAACTAAATTTACTTGATGTTGTTAGTGTAAGGAAGGGAGAGGAGGGTGTTGCTGCTTTAGCTCTATATGAGGCTAAAAAGAATCAAGCAGTTGCAGTAGGTGACCTTGAGGCCGCTAAACTAAAAATGAATGAAGTTAAGCAAGCCACAGCGGTTGCGAGCGGTTTGGATTTAGACGTTGCAAAACAACAAGGTAAAACGGCAGTTGATGATATTGGTAATGCCGAAAAAAAATTAGCATCAGCTAATGAAACTGTTTTAGCAGCAGAAACGAATTTAACAGCGGCAAAAAGTATTGCTTCTGCAAATGAACAGCTGATACAAGCTAAGGCGGAGTTAAAACAAGCTAAACAAGGTGAGGCATCTGCACAGCAGCGATTAGTGCTTGCTGAAAAAGGCTTGGAAAGCGCAACGGTTAAACTTGAAGAAAATAACCTAGATTTAGCTGAAGATAAAACTATTCAGGCTGAAGAAAACCTTCTGCTTGCACAAGATAAGCTTAAATTAGCGAAGGGTGAAAAATTAAATGACGGCTTTATGGGAACGGGATATTTTAAAGATTGGAATTCTGCTGTTTCCTTAGGTTTAAATGGATCAACAGGAAGCTCTGAAAATGCAACGCTGCGCATGGGGTTTGATGCGGGATATGAAGATGCAGAACATCGCTGGGATTTTAAATCATTTTATTATTTTGCTTCAGAAGACAAAATAGAGAATGAAAATAAAGTAAATGCCATTTTAGTTAAAGATTGGTTTTTCAATGGCAGCCCATGGTTTGCTTATGCTTCTAGCACATTTGATATGGATAAATTTAAAGATTGGAACTCTCGTCTACAAATATCAACAGGTCCCGGGTATCAATTTATTAAAACAGACACTTTAGAAATCTCAGCTAGAGCCGGTTTAACCGGTGTGTTTGAATTTGATAAGGATATTAAAAATAGCGCTGGGACGACTATAGGCCAAGAACATAATCAGAATGTTGAAATGATGCTAGGTGCAGAGGCAACCTGGCATATTACGCCAAAACAGCGCTTTATTATTTCTAACTATATTTACCCAAGTCTGACCAATGGGGGAGAGTTTAGGAATTTAGCTAATATAAATTGGGTGCATGATATTGATTGGTATGAAGGTTTAGCTGTTAAGCTTGGAATACGAGATGAATATGATACTACCGAAACAGATTCTAATGAATTCAAGTATAATTTTTCATTAGTTTTAGGATTCTAGTTAAGGGCTCAATGGGAACTGATTTGCTATAAGCAAAGTTGAGTGCTTTATTAGGGGGTGCTGATTTTTTCAGCATCCCCTATTTTTTTGCCGATTTTTTACAGAAATGTTTAAAATCATTACATTATTATGACTTGTAGATGACTTTATATTTGCTATGAAAGAAAACAAAACAATTGAATTACTGCAATTTTCATCAAGACCCCGTTGGTACACTATTCGAGGTGCAGGGATGGTTTTATTTGGGATAGTTATCGCATTTTTATGTATTACATCCCCTAAAGTTTACATATTAAGTGCTAACTTTTCATGGGTACCTGTGGTTGCCTTATGTGTGATTTTAGTCGGTGCTCTTCGGTGCCTAGATGCATTTTCTACTTTCAGTGCGCAGGGGTTTTTAGTCAATATGCAAGGTGGCATATTAGATATTGTTGTTGGCCTTCTTGTGCTATTCGGTATTAATGGGCAACCAGAAGATCTGCATTTATTGATTGTAGGTTATTTATTGTCCCAAGGTATTTACCGTAATGTTGTATTGACGGTTGCTAAAATACCTAACCCACTATCTAACCGCATTACTGGGGTTATTTCTATTATCTTGGCACTACTTATTTGGCTTGATTGGCCTACCTCAGCGCCTTGGTTTTTAGCGTTATCTTTAAGTATTGATATAGGGTTTAGAGGCTGGGCATTAATTGTTTTGGCATCATCTATAAAAACTAATGTAGATGATTAAGCCTTGAAAGGGTTTGTTAAGATGAAAGTCGTTGAAGTTATAAATAAATCTTTGCAATTAGCTACGCGTTCTTCACCAGACTATTCCACCACGGAGGTTTTAATTAAAGTGGTTGCTGCCGGGGTGAATCGTGCCGATATTATGCAAAGGAAAGGCATTTATCCTCCGCCAGATGGCGCATCAGATATTTTAGGGCTCGAAGTCTCAGGCATAGTGGAGGCAACCGGTGCTGATGTCGATTCAGTGAAAATTGGTGATAGAGTATGTGCTTTATTAACGGGAGGAGGCTATGCGGAATATTGTGTGGCCGATGCTGAATTATGTTTACCTATCCCTAAAGAAATCAGCTTTATTCAAGCAGCAGGAATACCGGAAGCTTTTTTTACGGTATGGAGTAATCTTTTTGAGCTTGCTCAGATTAAGGGTGGAGATTCTCTGCTGGTGCATGGCGGTAGCAGTGGAATAGGAACTACTGCTATACAAATGGCAAAAGCATTTGCTATAAAAGTATTCATTACCGCAGGGAGTCAGGAAAAGTGTGACTTTTGTTTGCGCTTAGGTGCGGATGCCGCGATTAATTACCAGCAGCAAGATTTTGTGTCTGAAATTAAGACGCTAACGAACAATCAAGGCGTTGATGTTATTCTCGATATGGTTGGCGGTGATTACTTTTCACGCAATATAAAATGTATGGCTTATGATGCCAGATTAGTACAAATTGCTATTCAAAAAGGTTATCAAGCTGAGGTCAATCTTTTGCCAATTATGCTTAAGCGCTTAACAATAACAGGCTCAACCTTAAGAGACCGAGATGTTGTGTTTAAAAGAAAAATTGCTAAGCAATTACAACAAACAGTATGGCCATTATTAGCTGAAGGGAAATTAACGCCTGTGATTGATGCGGTATTCAGCTTAGAAAAGGTAGCTCAAGCACATGAGCTGATGGAATCCAGTTTACATAAAGGGAAAATTATCTTAACCTTAGATTAAATTACAGTTTATTTTTATCAAATAAAGGGGAAGGTTATGGGCTGTTGTGATGATCCTAAAGAAGCTGTCAAAATTAGTCGTGTAGATGTTGCCCGCGCTCAAGAGCAGTACGGTGATTTATTGCGTGATTTTTTGACCAGTGATCCAGAAAAATTGATGCTAAAGCAATTAAACTCAACCAATGTTTATTTAACTGAACTTGCAGCACTCAATGCACATTATGATTCGGTCAGAAAGCATGCAATTGGTTTATTAGATAAAAACAGTCTCACGACATTGCAAAGTATTATCGATAGAGAACCTGCCTCTGAAATAGCCACCGTTGCAAAGCAGCAGTTAGAAGCATTAGAAAATGAAAAAGGATTTTTTGATAAAATTTTCTAATGCTTTAATCAGTCATCGCTCAGAATTAATCAGATAAATAATATTCCACGGTTGAAACAACACGCACTTTTTTGATATGCGGGTTATTTTTATCGCGAGCAGCAATACTGAACTGCCCTTGTTTGGCACGTTTGATTTTTCCTAATATACTTTGTGAATCTGCGGCAAATTTTTGTGCCACTTCTCGTGCTTTTTTAGTCGCCTCTTCGATCATTTTTGGCTTTACTTGATTAAGGCGAGTGAAAAGGTATTCAGTTTTGGAGCTGTAATCAGAGCGAGGGAATACAATTCCCTGTTTACCTAGCTCGGATAGCTGACTCATCACTAAGCGGATACGATCAATCTCTTTAGAATAAACGGTGACTGTTTGAATGGCGGCGTAGCGAAATTTAGCTTTAGTATTGCTTGAATATTGTTGAGCTGATTTATCAGTGATTGCAGGTGATGAACTGCTAATATCTTCTGCTTTAATATTGTTTTTTTCGAGAAATGATTTAATTTTAGAGCGGCTGCTATCAAGTGATTCGTATAATGCCTCTAAATTATTATCAGCGACAGTAAATTGAATGGGCCATATCACGATGTCAGCGGTATATTCGTGCTCAGATAAACCTTTGACGGTAATGCTGCGTTCAAGTTGCTTATACTCAATTGCTGCATTGGCAAGCAAAGCCCCTAATACGGATAGACCTAAAAATAAGAAAAAGCCTAAGATAAGTGCGCTAACTTTATTGTTTTGTTGCATGAGCTAAACCTATGATGATTTTGTGAGAGTTTTCAAGCATAAAATTTTGTGAAAAAACGCTTTAATGCGGCAAACACTGTTTTTATACCACGCCATAGTTTGGGTAATAACCAGATCATCAATAGAATAAAAACAATTAACAAGATAATAAAAAGCAAAGGTTGGTTCAGTGCCATCCATAAGCCACTAAAAACAGCAATATCTTCCAAAATAGATGCAGTCCAGTTACTAAAAGGCTCGGGGGATGTGTTAATTAGGGCGCGAGTCCCTGCTTTAGCGGAATGAGTGGTTAAAGCCATTCCTCCGCCTAAGATACCTGCCGTAATACCGGCTGCGCTGGATAAATCACCAACAGAACCTGCGGCTAAGAGTACGCCAGCAGGCACTCTAACAAAGGTATGGATCATATCCCAGCCGGTATCAACCCCTGGTATCTTATCGGCAAAAAATTCAACAAAATACATTAAGCCAGCCGCACCAATAACCATAGGGTCGCTCAAAACTTGTAAGCCCGGTGGTAATTCAATATTACCGCTCGCACCGGCAATCCCTAAGGTTAGTATTGCTGCATAGAGGTTTATACCGCTAGCCCAAGCCACACCCATGCTTAAAGCGATGAGTTGAATGATTTGATTATAGTCTTCCATAAGAAAATCCTATTAATAGGGGGTGATATTACTTTTGCTTCCAAGTCCCGCCATCTTGATACCACCAGCCTGCTTGGGCATGTTTAACCCAGCTACGTGAGAAGGTTGCTTTAATTTGTGCTGCCCATTCGGGGTGAGCATTCGCATTGGCAATCGCTTGATATAAGTTTTCTCGATCAGCATTTTCAGCATTAACCGCTTTATTGACACTATTACGATCTTTTAACGGAACTTGGCCGCGGCTACTTAATAGGCCAGAGCTGTTAATGCCTATGAAGCCTGATTGATAATAGGGCGCTAAGGTAGGGAACCGTGCTTTCATGCGCGCTCTTATTTGTCTAATTTCAGCATTGTTAAGCGACAAATTGGCTTCAGCATGAGCGGATGAAATAAACAGCGATAGTGACTTATCAACGGCTTGGAATAAATGGGCTTGCCATTGGGGCAGTAGCGCAGGCAGCTTATTATTACTTTGTGGCGTATCTTCTTGCTGCTGAATACCTTGGATAATTTCATCGGCTACTTTTTCAGTGGCAGCGGCGGGAAAATAGATATTAATAGTGACGCAAGCAGTTAAAAAGAGTGCGCTAATAACGGATACTTTTTTCATAATGACTTCCTTAAGGGAGTGGTGCAATAATAATTTCATCAGATGAAGTGATTCTACCAAGTCTATCGACTAATGTATTCCAATCTACTCGGGTATTAAATCCTATGATATCAATTCTGGGGATGCCACTGCCTTTAACTAAATAATAGCCTTTTTTAGCGGCAGAGACCCCCATCATTTGGCACACACCCGCATGTAAATAACAGCCGATACCTAATTTTTTATAGCCAAAGTCATCAAACCAACTTAAAACACCCCGTGAAATAACATCACTTGCACCCCGGCCGCCTAAGCTCGCAATGTTGCGTACCGCCTTGTGGCTGATAAGGTGTTTGGAATCATCATTTTCTGGCGTGCCGAGCCAGGCAAAAAAGCTGACCGCCTGCCAATTTTCCAAATAAACATCGTGTGCAAATCCAGATAAACGTCCTTGAATATTGCCTACTTTGAATTTTTTCGTCACTTCATTGAGATCAAGGTTGGAAAAATCTAGGTCGATATGAAAGCGAGAAAAATCAGTGAACAGTCCTGATGACGACAGTTTTGTAATGTTAATTTCGCCATCAAATAATTGCATATTTAAGCTCCCGTCTAAGGAGAGCGTGTCATTACGATAGTTGACTGAGGGAATATACCCAGTGATTGTGCCGCTTAAGGTGTTTTCCCACCCCATAGCAATAGATAGATCTGTTAATGACAGTTGATTAATATGCGCGCGTAACTTAACTTCTTTGCCTTTGCTTATCGTGTGATTAAATTCAAATTCATCAATCGCAATAGAGCCATTGAGTAAGTTTAAATTAGGCGACCCTAACAAGGTGAAATGCTTGTTATACAGTTGAAAATTAATTTGACCGGCATCAAAAGGCACGGCTTTTACTTTGAGGGACTTCCAGTTGATGTAGGAGGGTTGGATATTTTTAAACAAAGGGCTCCAATGGATTGTGCCTTGTAATTTATCGGCATGAAACCGCTGTTTGTCATCATCAATAGTCACAGAATTTAAATTAGCGTCTAAACTATGAACGGTATTATTTATAAGCCTTAATTGGCTGGATAATTTCCCTGCTAGCTTAAAGCCATCTAAAGGACCGCCCGTTATAAAGGGAGCAATATAAACCGATGATATTGTCGCTAAGTTAAGTAATTGGGTATTGATAGTGGCGTTATCAAGTTGCAGTGATTTTTTATAATTCAGCCTTGCTTGTGCTTGAATAATGGCTGTTTTAGGCTGAGTTAAGGTCGCCGATTGAATATTTATTTTGTGTTGATCAGGCTGTAAATTACCAGATGCAGAGAGTGTTATCGCTTGTTGTGGGTTGATTTCTAAATAAACAGGATCTATATAAATAGCGCCAGACTGTAGTGTTTGTTCTGTTTGCCAATGCCACTGATTAGACTGATTTTTTAGTATGAAGGAACTTTGTAGCTGAATAGATTCACTAGCAAGGCTGCCTTGTTTATCTTGTAACGACAGTTGTTTTATTAAAGAGTTTAGAAGGATGCTTTCAATGCGAGACATATCACCTTCAAGCTTAAGCTCTAAATCAGCATGACCACTGATACTTTCTAGTTTGTTGTCTTTTAAAAAGTGTTTTACTTGGTTTAGATCAATGTTCCTCGCATTAATATCAGCTTGCCAGTAAGTCGATTTTTCTGTTGCACTGAGACTGATTTTTCCGCCAAATAAGTTGAGATTATTGAGTGCTAAGTTTGCGCGTTTATTTTTAACGGAGAAGGTAAGGCTGAAAACTTGCTTAGAAAATAGCTTGGTTTTTAAGGAGGCATTACCTTGTTTGCAAGCTAAATAATCGTTTTGCCAAATAAATCGTGAGCAATGAATATTAACAAGGGCTAGTTTATTAAAAGGCGGCGGTAAACGTAAACTTTCTGCTTTTAGTGCAAGTACGGCAGTCGGTGCATTTATGTTAGATAAGGCCAACTCTGCTTTAGATAAATGCCAGTTGTGGGCACTTATGTTATTGACCTTAAAATTAAGGCTATCAATGGCTAAGGCATATGGAAGATAGAGCAATAAGCAACTAAAAAGCCATTTTCTGAGTAATGGCTTAGTGATCATGGTTAATTAAGCACTGCGTAAGCATCGACCATCTATTGCATTATAGATGGCAGTCGGTTGGTTTAATTGACTGGTTTTACCCGCTACAACAAAAACAGCATTAGCGGAAAAATGTTGGCGTACAGCCAATGCAGATCGAGCGGGTGCTTGTTGGCTAATATTCGCGCTAGTCGAGATAATTGCACCATTAAATTGTTGGCAGAGTTGCTGTACTACAGGGTGTGCGCTTACACGTACTGCTAACGAGCTATGATGGCCTTTTAAATAACTAGGAACCCAATCTTGTGCAGGAACAACCCAAGTCACAGGGCCAGGCCAGCTGGGTAATATGCGTTCTAGCATTGCTTCGTTAGGTTTAATAAAAGGCGTGAGTTGAGAAAAATCTGATGCAATTAAAATTAAACCTTTATGGATAGGGCGTTGCTTAAGTGCAAGTAATTCTAAGGCGGCTACTTCATTAAACGGATCGCAACCGAGTCCATAAACGGATTCCGTCGGGTAAGCGATAATACGCCCTTGCTGTAAAGCATGGCTAGCCATGCGAATTTTAAAAGAGTGAGACTTATTCAACGGCAAAATCCACAATATCTTTGAGTTTACGATTCATTTGTTTAGCAAAATTATTCAGCTCAGTATTATCACTGCTCGTCGGCATTAAATGGGTACGCACGCGTATTTTTCCTTGGTATTCATACACAATAACATTGCAAGGCATATGGCGAATGCTTTCTGGTGATAACTCCAATAAGATCTTTGCATGGCTGAGGTTGCAAAACTGCAAGGTGTCATAATTAGGGAAGTTTTTTGTACCACGGTCGCGAATGACCTTGCCTACACGACTATGACCGGTAATGCGGAAATTATGTTCTGAAATCGCAATTTCTAATTCAGCTAAGACATCATCATAAGGTTTTTGCGTTTCTGCCTGATAATAAGGCACAAAATCACCTTGTGGCGTCGTCGCGCAACTTGTAATCACTAATAAGCTTGCGATAATAGCGGCGTAGAACGAATTTTTTAATAGGATTAATTTCATGACTCATTTTAGCATCGATGAATAAGCAAGCAAAAGTAAGTGGCGTTATCTTAGCAGGTGGTTTGGCGCGACGTATGCAACAGCAGGATAAAGGCTTGGTCTTATTTAACAAGACCCCAATGGTTCAATATGCAATACAGGCTATTGAGCCGGTTGTTGATGAATTATTTGTGAATGCAAATCGCAATATCACACAATACCAACAATTTTCCTATCCAGTGATTAGTGATGAAAATAATGACTTCGCCGGCCCCTTAGCGGGAATATATGCTGCTTTAGAGGTTTGCAATCATTCAATTTTATTAGTTGTTCCCTGTGATTCACCTTTTATGAACCCTGACAGTTTGCAGCAGTTAATACAGCAAAGAGAGGCGCACGATGCGGATATCGCGGTGGCTTTTGATGGAGAGCGTATTCATCCTGTTTTTATTGCACTAAAAACGTCATTGAAAAATAGCCTGCAAGCCTATTTAGCTTCAGGTGAGCGGAAAATTGATCGCTGGTTTGAGCAACATAATTGGATAAAGGTAGATTTAAGCGCAAGCCCCGATATTTTTCTTAATATTAATACCCTAGAACAGTTGGCTGAATTGGACACAAAATCATGAAACAACCGGAAATGACCGATGCGGGCTTGAGCGTATCAACCACTGTAACCGGGGTAGATGAAACCGGTGCAACGCGAGAATTACAACTGGTCGGTGAACGCGCATTAACGATTTATGTGGATAAACAAGAAATTGTTACTCTAATGACCATCGGCTCACACCCTGAAATTTTGACTTTAGGGTATTTAAAAAACCAAGGTTTTTTTGAAAGTTTAGATGAAATTAGCGTTGTGCAGGTCGATTGGGAAACAGAATCGGTTGCCGTGGTAACTAAGGAAGAAACGAGCGATTTTACTGAACAGATGTCAAGGCGTACCGTAACGACTGGTTGTGGGCAGGGCACCGTTTTTGGCCGTTTAATGGATAAATTACAAAATATTCATGTGCCGCAAAATAGCATTCAGCAATCTACCTTATATGCCTTATTAGACTCAGTAAAAGCGCATAATGAAGTATATAAAAAAGCCGGTGCGGTGCATGGCTGTGCTTTGTACACCGCTGATAAATTAGACTTATTTGTTGAAGATGTTGGTCGACATAATGCCGTGGATGCTATCGCGGGTTATATGTGGCTGAATAATATTTCCAGTGAAAATAAAATTTTTTATACCACGGGACGGTTAACTTCGGAGATGGTGATTAAAGTCGCGCAAATGGGTATTTCTACTTTACTTTCTCGCTCTGGTGCAACACAGATGGGCTTGGATATGGCGAAAATGTCAGGTGTCACCTTGATTTCACGCTCAAGAGGTAAGCACTTTATGGTTTTGAATGGCGCGGAAAATATTGAGTTTGATGTGGCGTTATAGCGCTCTTTGATATTTCTAACTTTAAAAAATAACGGTTTAATTTTCAGTGTTTACCGAATCTCAAATAATTGTATAAATTTTGTACGATTTAAGCTGTAGCCTTTGAATACGCTGGGCTGAGATAGTTACGCAAAAAATACACACAATCTTATCCACAGGAAATGTGTGTAACTGTTGGTATAACGAGGATCGGCGCTTAGTTATCCTCAAATAACACAACGGAAAATAACAGGGTTATTTTTATTGCTTCTTATTGATTAATCAAGCGTATTTAGGGTTATCCATAGAAATGTCCGCCCCTAATAGTAATTATTAGGCTGAAAAATCAAGGGATATCGGCTTCTACTTTTTGTAGTCTTTTAGTGCTACAACTTAATATCTCTCGTTTTTTAGATTTAAATAATTATGCAAATAGTAACAAATGATATTGTCCGTGCTCGAGTTAGTTCTGAATTAAAAGACAGTGCTGGTTAAGTTTTAGATAGCTTAGGGATGAGCATGACAGAAACTATTCGCTTATTTCTAACTCAAGTCTCCCTAAGGCAAGAATTTACTATTGAGCTTAAAGCCCCTAATAAAACGACATTAGCGGCAATGCCTGATGAAGTGACTGAAGAAACCTACTCTTCTGTTGATGGGTTATTTAATGAGGTGCTTAGTGACTCTTAGCATTAGAGTAAAAAGCTAATTTAAAAAAGATTTAAAGAAAGCAGGGCGTGACCCAAGCAAAAATACGGACTTACTTAGATCGCTTGTTAATGGTTATTTTGTTAAAAATTAAAGGGTTAGATGGTATTCGTATTGTTTTTATTTCAACTTCATTAGATTAAGCTGGATGCCCCCCTTGATTCTCCTCCCCTGACTTTCAATAACTTTTTTGACAAAATAATTTTTTGCTACACCGGTTGACAAAATTTTATTTGTTACGTATTCTGACAAAATAATTTTTGCCAAGGAGTTGTGATGAGTATTATTGTCGGTCAGGCTGTAAGAAATAGTGATTTTTGGGATAGAACTGATGAATTAGAAGATATATGGGATGCCATAGAAAGTGGCAGCCATATCCTTATTTCTGCACCAAGGCGAGTCGGTAAAACATCTATTATGTATAAGGTGTTAGATAAGCCAAAAACAAATTATATTCCTGTCTATATTGATACAGAATCTGCTGATAGTCAAAATGAGTTCTGGCACAAACTGTTTCATGCACTCATGGAAGAAGATTTTGTTAACGGGCTTCAAAACTCGGCAAAAACTTTGTTGGCTAAATTAATAAACATCAAAATAACAAAAATCTCTGCAACGGGCGTTGAGTTTGCGGATGGTGAAGTCCTAGATTATAAAGAAGCCTTTAAAAGGCTAATAAAAGACTTAGATAGTGATAAAAAACTCATCATTATGATTGATGAATTTGCTCAAACTATTGAAAATATAATTAAGTATGAAGATGACGGTATTAAAAGTGCCACTAGCCTGTTAAAAGCACACAGAGAGCTAAGACAGGATATTAAATTTTCTCAAAAAGTAACCTTTATCTATGCTGGCTCGATTGGTCTGGAGAGTGTGGTGGCAAAAATGGATGCCATCAAACATATCAATGATTTAAACAGTATAAAAATCTCACCCTTGTCTCGTTTAGAAGCACAGGAATTTGCAAAACAACTGTTTGCAAATAACAAAATCAATATCGCGCATGATGAGATTGTTTATTTACTGGATAAAATTGAATGGCTTATTCCTTTTTATATTCAATTACTAGCCCAGGAAATTAGAAAGCTGCATAGAAAATCGCCTAACGTTACGCCTAAAATGATAGATCAGGCAATAGACAACTCACTGCAACACCGACAGCATTTTGAGACATGGTTCAGTAAAATCAAGGTCGCATTTAAAAATGATGACTATCTTTTTGCCAAAGAAATCTTAAATACGATCTCTGACCATAGGAGCATGGAATCCCTCAGTATTGCTAATATTGCCGCCAAACATTCACTCACTGATGATGACGCTAAAGAGATTATTCATTCTCTTATCTATGATGGCTATATTAATAATAACGATAATCCTAGAGAGTATCGCTTTAACTCTCCTATCTTAAGACTATGGTGGAATAAAAATGTCGCCAACTAATTACTCACGCTATAAATACACCCCCGATGAAATAGAGGAGCAAGCATTTTTAGCACGGTTTGTTGTTAGAACCGACGATTTTGAAGAGCTTTTTGATGAGTTAAAAAATGCAGATTATTCTGTACCCAACCAGCACACGGTTATTATTGGTCAACGAGGTCAGGGTAAAACAACTTTGCTCAGAAAGGTCATGCTGGAAGTGCAGAATGATCCTCATTTATCCTCCTTTTTATTGCCAGTAAAATTTGCTGAAGAACAGTATCAAATCCGCTCTTTATGTCGTTTATGGGAAGAAGTGGCTGATTATTTACAGACACTTTATGAAGATACGTTTGAAGACATACTGGATAAAATGGAAGTGCATTTTGACGATGATGATTATGATCTTAAATGCTTTTCTTATCTTGAGAGCGCGGTAAAGTCAAAAAATAAAAAGCTGCTGTTATTAATTGATAATATTGATGAATTACTGGGAAAACTCAAAGATAAAGAACAAAGGCACTTAAGAGAAATCCTACTGACCTCTTCAAGCTTTATCATTATTGGCGGCTCTAGCAAAATGATTGAGCAGCAATATGATTACGGTAAGCCGTTTTATGAGTTTTTTAAGATTATTAAATTAACGGGCTTGAATAAAGAAGACAGCATTGCTTTTTTAAGAACTCTTGGCGATGCACAACAGAGTAAAAAAATAGAAACCATTATTCATAATGCACCAGAAAGGATAGAGACACTCAGGCGATTAACAGGCGGCGTACCCAGAACACTAATGATGTTGTTTGATATATTTATAGATGAGAGTGATAATGCTTTTGATGATTTACTCAAAGTCTTGGATGATGCAACGCCACTCTATAAGCACAGAATGGATGATTTACCCGATACCTTACAGGAGATTACTCATACCATCGCCATGAACTGGGATGGCCTGATGACTAAAGAGATTGCTAAAAAAACAAGACTGGAAAGTAAAGTGGTATCGGCGCAGTTAAAGCAATTAGAGGATAAATACGCGATTGTTGAATCGACCTCAATCGGTAAAAACAAGATATATAAAATAGAAGA
>Ga0209081_1001639_pt1 | contig 13355 bp, 11 predicted proteins | sample GOMGulsemesocosm_4_FD_184636 | JGI IMG/M metagenome (GOLD analysis project Ga0209081, IMG submission 184636) | Methane-oxidizing microbial communities from mesocosms in the Gulf of Mexico - GOM15B Gulf of Mexico (SPAdes) (version 2) | ecosystem: Environmental > Aquatic > Marine > Cold seeps... | reverse complement strand
CCCTAAACGTGGTTTAACCACCGTTGAAATGATTCATGCGATTTTAGATGGCAATGTATTTGGTATGTTTGTGGAAGGTGAAAACCCTGCCATGTCAGATCCAAACCAGAACCATGTACGTGAAGCCTTCTCTAAATTAGAACATTTAGTCGTGCAAGATATTTTCTTAACAGAAACAGCCGGCTTTGCTGACGTTGTCTTGCCAGCCTCAGCTTTCTACGAAAAAAATGGTACTTTCTCAAATACTGATCGACGCGTACAAATGGGACGTCTGGCAGTTAATCCACCAGGCGATGCAAAACAGGACCTATGGATTCTACAAGAAATTGCTAAGCGTTTAGGTTGTGATTGGGATTATTCTGGCCCTGAAGATGTATTCAATGAAATGCGCCAAGCTATGCCTAGTCTTGCGGGTATGACATGGGATCGCTTAGAAAATGAGGACTCATTAACCTATCCGCTGGAAAATGTAGGTGACCCTGGTGAACAAGTGATATTTACCGATGGTTTCCCAACAGGAACAGGTCGCGGCAAATTTGTACCTGCCTCTTATATCCATGCCGATGAAATGCCAGATGATGAATACCCGGTTATTTTTATCACTGGCCGTCAGTTAGAGCATTGGCACACGGGTAGTATGACACGCCATTCACCGACCTTAGATGCGATTGAGCCAGATCCAGTCATTACCATTCACCCTGAAGATTTACAAAAAATGGGCGTAGAACCTGGTGAGATTATCACCATTGAATCACGTCGTGGAAAAATCTCAGCTTATGCGCGTGCAGATATTGGCATACAAAAAGGCAGCCTGTTTATGGCCTTCTGTTATAACGAAGCGAGTGCTAATTTAATTACGAATGAAGCGCTTGATCCATCTGCTAAAATTCCAGAGTTTAAATTCTGCGCAGTCAAAGTAACTGCAGGTGGTGAAATAGCTGTACGTATAAATTAAAACAACACGAATCAAACAAAGATAGCTTAATTCGCTATCTTTGTTTTACAAGTGACTGCATACTAAAAAGCCTCAAAATATTTCTATTTTGAGGCTTTTTAGTATCTATACTTTATTATTTTATTAATCTGCTTCAACTATCTCAAAGTCATGTGTTATCTCTACTGCTTTCTCTAGCATAATCGATGCTGAACAATATTTTTCTGCTGACAACTTCACTGCACGCGCAACAGTTGCTTCTTTTAAAGCCTTGCCCGTCACCACAAAGTGCACATGAATTTTACTGAATACTTTTGGCACTGTATCTACACGTTCTGCTGCTATTTCTGCCACACAGCCTGTGACATTTTGCCGTCCTTTTTGTAAAATCTGCATAACATCAAACGACGTACATCCCCCCATCCCTATTAATAATAATTCCATAGGGCGAACACCCATATTACGTCCACCTAATTCAGCAGGGCCATCCATGGTAACCGTGTGTCCAGTTCCGGATTCACCCAGAAACATCATGCCATCAACCCATTTTACTTTTACTTCCATTGCTTTACCTTTACCCTAAAAATGATTAACTGCTCTTAATTTTAGCCTTTATTAAGCATAAATACTTAACAGCCCTTTACTCGCCACCGCACGCCCCATATTTATCTCATTAGCGATATCATTCACATCTTCATCTAATTCACTAGGTTGGGCTAATTGATCTGCATTTTCTTTATTACTTTCACCCTGAGCTTCTTCCATCGCTTGTCGCGCATTACCCTGGCCTTGCTGTTGCTGCTGCGATACATTGACATCAGCTAAACCAATTTGCTGCGCATTTAACATTTCACGCAATCGAGGCAATGCCGCTTCAACTGCCTCTCGTACACCCGCATTTTGTACATTAATCGCAATATTTGCTTGTTGGTCAGCATCCATTTTAATTCTAATTGAGATAGGCCCTAAATTATTAGGATTAATTCTCAACTCAGCACTTGGAACCCCTTTGTTCTGCATCCAAATAATTCTATCATTGAATTCTTGCTTCCATTCAGGGTGATTGAAAGGCTTAGTCATAGCAGGCACTTCTTGCTTATTAGACTGCATTGTTTCAACTTGTCTATTTAAAGCTGCTAAATCGCCAATAATATTTTTAGTCGTAGCTTGCTCATTAGTACCTAGTGTTGATACATCAGCTAATTTAGTCACCACTTTATCAAGGGGTAGCTCATTAATAGCTGCATCGTTTTTTAGCAGCGAACTTAACCCAAGGTTACTACTGCCATTTTTATCTTTTGCTTGAGCGGCTGAAGCATAACTTTTAGTATCAAAATTACTTTTTTCCGGCCTTAATAACGCAGCTGTATCGATTTTATCTGTTTGGGATAATTGCTTTGCCTCAACATTTAACAAGGCTTGTTTAGCTGTTTTCAACCCTTCAACATCAACTTTGCTTTCAATTTGCTTATTTAACTGAACTATTGCATTTTGTAGTGCAGCTTTACTATCATCTATATTATCTACACTCTGTACATTATCTACACTCTGTACATTATCTACACTCTGTACATTATCTACACTCTGTACATTATCTACACTCTGTACATTATCTACACTCTGTACATTATCTACACTCTGTACAACAGCTAGTAAATCAGAATTTTCTTCACCAAGCTGAGAAACAATATCATTTAATGCACTCAGCGTTTCATCTAGATCAATCTCTTGCAGCTTAGCCGGTCGTTGGTGTGGCAATGGCTCTGACTCTAAAGCGGAATTTTCTTGCCCCTTTACTTCAGAACCCGCCCTAGATTTTTCTTCGCCACCCTTTACTTCAGACTCCGCTCTAGGTTTTTCTTCGACCCCTTTTTCTATCGCTTTAACTTCATCATTTAACGAGTCAGAGAAGCTATCATCGACGGCTGAATGCTCACCCTTACCTTTATTTGCTGAAATCGCATCATTTGCTTTAGCACTTACTTTGGGTGCCGAATGTATCACAGTAACGGGCATATCCTTTTCCTCATTATAGAGTCGAATTAGTTTTCTATAATTTAATAAGCATCATCTATGCCAGTCCCCCTTCGTCTAGATGCTCGCTCATCCATTTCTAACTGTTCTTTTTTCTCCAGCTCTTTCTCTTCTAATTGTTTTGCTTTAAGTTGAATTTTTTGTATATTTTTTGTATGCAGATGCGCTTTTTCCCAACGCTCACGCAGCACATTAATTTGTTGATCAACCCTATCTAATGCCTGTCTTTCTCCCTCTATCGCTTTATCCACTTTTTCCAAAAATGCATTAAATTCTAATAAGCGAAGAACAGGTAAACCTTTTGCAAGCTGAGCTGCATTCTTATCCACGTAATCTTGATGATAGCTCTGTAAATTATTGAGCTGCTCTGCTTTTTGTTGTTTTTTGAGTTGTTCTGCACCTAACGCTTCTAAGCAGAGTTTCTCCTGATTTTCTTTTAAATCGATAATGACTTGGAGGCGCTGAGATTTTTTCATTATCACTCAATTAACTTATCAACAAAGCATCTAGCTCACTTAGGCTACGACTAATATCAACGGATTCATTCATACTTTGCTGTAAAAACTGTAAAATAGCAGGATTTTTCACGATAGCTTGATCAATGCGTGGATCACTACCTGCCTGATAGGCTCCAACACTAATTAAGTCCCTATTTTGTTGATACAGAGAATATAAACTGCGTAGCTCACGTGCTTTTTGCATATGCTGCTCATCAACAACATCAGGCATAACTCGGCTAATAGATGCTTCAATATCAATGGCAGGAAAATGCCCGGATTCCGCTAAACTACGCGATAAAACGATATGACCATCCAACACACCTCGCGCAGAATCTGCGACAGGGTCATTGTTATCATCCCCTTCTGTTAACACAGTATAAAATGCTGTAATAGAACCTCCACCTTCATCACCATTACCCGCTCGCTCTACTAAGGTAGGTAATTTAGCAAATACCGAAGGTGGGTAGCCTTTTGTTGCAGGAGGCTCGTCAATTGCTAATGCAATTTCTCTATGCGCTTGTGCAAAACGCGTTAATGAATCCATCAATAATAAAACATCCAGGCCTTGTGCTCTAAAATACTCTGCAATACTTGTTGCCAGCATCGCTCCATGTACTCGCATTAACGGAGGGTCATCAGCTGGCGTCGCAACCACAACAGCTCTACTCATCCCTTCCTCACCAAGAATTTTTAAAACAAATTCATTTACTTCTCGGCCTCGTTCACCAATTAAGCCCACAACGACAACATCCGCCGCAGTGAATTTAGTCATCATGCCTAATAAAACACTTTTCCCTACCCCTGTCCCCGCAAATAAGCCCATACGCTGCCCTCTACCGACACTGAGAACAGCGTTGATTGCTCGCACCCCCACATCTAAGGTATCGCGTATAGGTTTACGTAATAAAGGGTTGATAGCTTCGCCAGTTAATAGCCGGGTTGCTTCGGTTTTTAACGGTCCTTTACTATCCAATGCTTTACCCGCACCATCTAATACTCGGCCTAGCAATCCAAAACCCACTTTAATTAAACTATTTTTTCCTAACGGAATAACTCTGCACCCCGGTTCTAACCCATGTGGATTACCCGTAGGCATTAAGAAAATTCTATCTCCGGCAAAACCTACAACTTCCGCTTCTATAAAGGAACCTTCTGCACTTTCTACCTTACATAAAGAGCCAATAGCAGCACGACAACCCACCGCTTCCAGCGTTAAGCCAACCATCCGCGATAAACGCCCCGAAATAATAAGTTCTTGTTCTACTTCTGCTCGCTCAATATAAGGCGCAAGACGAGCAAGCCATTGCTTTTTCCTATCGCCGCTAGGGATCCCTGTATCACCTGTTATCACTCGGCCTCTTTCGCGATATCTTTATCGAGAACTTGAGTAATAATTTCTGAAATTCGCTGCTCTATTGTTTGATCAATTTGCGATACATTAGTACTAAGCAAGCAACCACCCGGTGTAATAGCTGCATCTTCAATAAAATGCCAATCGTCTACCTTTGCATCTTTAGGGAAAGATTCTTTTAAGATAGTCGCATCGTCTGGATGTAGGGTAATTGATAGCTTCTTATTTGCAACAGGAAGAACTTTAAGCCCCTCTTTAACTACATTTATAATTTGCTCAGGATTATGCTCTAATTCTCGCTTAATCACTTGCTTTGCAATAAGCAAGCTTAAATGAACAATCGAGTTTTCAACTTCTTCATCAATTTGATTAAAAGGCTCACTCAGCGATTTTAATAAACCAATAAACTTTTCTACTTGCGCTTCCACCAAGTGCTTACTTTCTTCATACCCTTGCTGAATACCTTCTTTTTTTCCTTCTTCCCTACCTATTTTTTCACCCTTAACAAACGCTTCTTGATACGCTTGTTTTTGCATCGCTTCAATATCATCTACCGTTAAAATAACTGCACTGGTATCTTCTATCTCTACATCTTCTGATTTTCCATTGGAAACATCAGGCGCATCCCATAGACTTAAGGTATTCAACTCATCCGCTGAAAAAGCATTACTACCCGCTTTAGACGAGCTCATCGCCACCACCACCGCCCAACATAATTTCACCTGCATCGGCTAACTTCCTAGCCACTGCTAATATATCTTTCTGCGCTTGTTCTACATCACTGAGTTTAGTCGGTGGCGCAGCTTCTAAATCATCGCGTAACATTTCTGCCGCTCGGCTCGACATATTACTAAAGACTTTTTCTTTTAGACCATCTTCAACACCACGCAATGCAAGTAATAACTGATCAGTAGACACTTCTCGTAAAATAACCTGTATACCACGATCATCAACACTAATAAGATCAGCAAAAACAAACATTTTTTCTTGAATTTTATCGCTTAATTCAGCATCCATTTCACCTACTTCAATCATCACTGTTTCGCTAACCGACCCTTCCAAGAAATTTAATATATTAGCGGCCGCATCAATACCACCAATAGCAGAAGCCTGAACATTATCACTACCCGTTAATTGTTTTTCCATAATATTATCGAGTTCTCGCAAGGCAGCAGGTTGCACTCCTTCCAATGTGGCAATGCGCATTAAAACATCAGACCTCATATTTTCTGGCAATAAGCCTAATATCTCAGCAGACTGATCGGCATCGAGCAATGACAAAATAATAGTGATAATTTGCGGGTGCTCTAAACGAATAAGGTCAGCAACCGCACGCGCATCCATCCACTTTAATTGCTCTATCCCTTTACTGTTTTTGCCTAATAAAATGCGATCAATTAAACCACCGGCTTTTTCTTCCCCTAATGCACTAGTCAGCATGTTTCTAATATAATCATCAGAATCCACACCGACTGCCGTTTGCATTTTAATCGTCATGATAAATTCTTCTAAAACAGAATCCATCATTTCGCCTGAAATATTACTCAAACTCGCCATTGTAGCCCCAATCACCTGAACTTCTTTGGGACCTAGATTTTTTAAAACACTCGCTGCTTTTTCTTGCCCCATTGCTAACAATAACAAAGAGGCCTTTTCCGTTTGTGTAAATTCATCACTACTTTCCATCAGGCCCTACCCATGTTTTGATTACTTGAGCAACAAGTTTAGGATCATCATCCACTAGTTTTTGCACATATTCTAAACGTTTTTCATAGCTCTGCGGCGCTTCTAATAACAATAGGTCCTCACCCTCTTCTCCAAGAGCCGCTTGCCCCTCCTTTTTAAGAACAACAGGATTGCCTTCTTCATCATACTTTACCGCGATAGGAACACCGTCTTCATCTAAAATTTCTAATGGCTTATCTTTAGCAACTAAGCCACGCATAGTCGGCCTTAACACACCAAAAATAATAAATAACACCACCAAGACCGCCGCTATTTGTTTTAGAATATCCAAAACCCATGCTTGCTCCCATAACGGTATTTCGGGTAGTATTTCTAATTCATCCGGCACTCTAAAGGCAATATTTGTTAATGTCACCACATCACCACGGCGCATATCATAGCCAATAGATTGTTTAACCAGATCAGTAAAACGACCTAAATTTTCTTGAGAAAAAGGAAAATAACTCACTTCTCCTGATTCAGAAAATATTTTTTGGTTATCAATAACAACAGCAACAGATAAACGCCTAATCACACCGGAAGCAAGTCGCGTATGTGTAATCGTTTTATCCAGCTCAAAATTACGTGTTGCGGTTTTACTCGAAGAACCTGAATTATTCCCTTCGCCTTCCGCAGCCTCACCTGTTGCCACTTCAGGCGCAATACCTGCAGGCGGCGGTTGATTACTTAAAGCACCGGGGACACCTTGTGGTCCTGCGGAAGAGTTAAGGTCTTCTGTCGTTTGCTCACTTCTCAAGGCAGGCAAATCTGGGTTAAACATTTCCTGAGTTTTTTCAGTCACTGTAAAATCCACATCAGCTGAGACCTGAACTCGCATCCCACCTTGCCCAACAATCGGCGCCAATATATTTTCTATTCGCGTCATCAAATGATCTTCTAGTTCACTTTTATAGCCAAACTGTTTAGTGGTCAACGATAGTTCAGAATTAGAATCTTTAGAGTTTAATAAACGACCTTTTTGGTCAACAAGCGTAACTTGAGAAGCTTCCATTAAAGGCACGCTAGAAGCAACCAAATAAATGATCGCTTCTATTTGTCCTTTATCTAGCGTTCTACCGTTATATAAATCAAGAATAACAGATGCACTCGGCTTTTTTTGCTTGCGCACAAAAACAGATTGCTTAGGTAAAGCCAAGAGAACTCTGGCTTTTTTTACATTTTGAATACTACTAATTGTACGAGAAATTTCACCTTCTAAAGCCCGTTGAAAGCGCTTCAATTCTACATTTTTACTGGTTGTAAAACTGGCTTCTTGATCAAGTAATTCATAACCTAACCCAGCACCGCTACTGCGTGGTAAACCTTTAGCAGCTAGTTTTAACTTAATATCCCTAACCGTGCCTGCCTGGACCATAATCGCACCAGAGCGATCATCTACTTTATACGTCACGGCTAGTTGTTCAAGTGCCTCTAAAATTTCTGCGGCATCTTGCTCGGCAACACTGGGAAATAGTAAATCATAAGAGGGGGCTTGTGACCATAAAACAACCGCAACACCAACCGCAACACTAAAAGCAATCCCAAGCATCAAGCCCACTTGCTTGACAACTGTCAACTCTGAAACACCTTTAATTGCAGGGTGTACAACAGGTATCTGATCAGCTTCGCTAGGTGTTCCTGCACCCGCATTTGTCGCTAAACTTCGGCTTGCTTCTTGCTCACTCATTTATTCGTCGATACCTTTTACAATGGCATATTCATAACTTCTTTATAGGCATCGGATAGTTTATTTCGCACTTGCACCATCGCCTGAAAAGAAACACCTGCTTTTTGCACTGAAACCATTACTTCAGCCAAACTAGCATCTGAGGTGCCTTTTTCAAAGTTTTCTGTCATTTTCTGAGCCGTTTTCTGAGTTTGATTGACACTATCAATCGACTCTTTCAATAAAGCAGCAAAATCTTCACCTGCAGTTTCTTTTACAGGTTTTGTCGCATGACTTGCCTCTGCAGACATTGCACGCATCTGTGCTAGTACTTGATTTACGTTAACATCACTCATAATCTTATCTCGCTAAATTCTCAATTTATAAATCGAAAATTGAATAACTTCTAAACTTCATAAGAGAAATACTATACATTTTTCAAGCCAAAAAAATTAAAGACATAGTTTAACATGGAATTATCACTCCTTCGTCTTTCATTCTCGCTATTTTATAGCGCAATGTCCTTGGGCTGATGCCCAATTTCTCTGCCGTTAATTTTCGACTACCTTGTAATTCGACTAAAGTATTTAAAATAATTTTTTCTTCTGCAGATCTTAAGCCACGACCTAGACTAGGCACCAAATCATCGCTACTTACCTCTAACGCGATTTGTGGGCTACTTTCTAACAATTCAGCTGCACTCTCCATCCCTTCAAATATCAACTGTTCCTCTGTAATTGTATTACCTGATTGCAATATGAGCGCGCGCTGCACAATATTTTCTAGTTCACGCACATTCCCTGGCCAAGCATAGCTTACTAAACGCTGCTCGGCAGATTGAGTAAAAACCGGAAGATTATTGCCTGTAGTGGCATATTTCTTAAGCAGTTCATTTGCGAGTGGCAAGATATCGTCTCGTCTATCCTTTAAGGGCGGAATAAGTAATGGAAAAACATTCAAACGATAATACAAATCTTCACGAAATGCGCCTTCTTGCACATAATCTTTTAATTGCCGGTTTGTTGTCGCCAAAATTCTGACTTTTAACTTAATTTTTCTCTGGCTACCTAAGCGTTCGACTTCTTTTTCTTGAATAACACGCAATAATTTAGCTTGTAAATTAATATCCATTTCAGAAATTTCATCTAATAATATCGTGCCGCCTTGCGCCATTTCAAACTTACCCAGCGCCGCTTGGGTAGCACCGGTAAACGCACCTTTCTCATGACCAAATAATATGGATTCCAGCATCGTTTCAGGAATAGCAGCACAGTTAATAGCAACAAAAGGCCCCTCTTTAAATGAGGAATGTTGATGTATAAATTGCGCCAACACTTCCTTGCCTGAGCCACTAGGCCCTTGAATTAAAACAGAGACATCGCTTTGCGCCACTTTTTTTGCCAGCCCATATAATTTTTGCATGGCATCATCAGTCAATACTTGCTTGGTATTATCTACAGCAGTATTCGCCAATAAATAGGCAACCTTCAAGGACAATTCACTCGCATCAAACGGTTTAACCAAATAATCCGCTGCACCTGCATGAATAGCATCCACCGCTTTAGGCACTGAGCCATAAGCCGTCATCAGTAATACCGGTATTTCTGCATATTGCAACTGCATTTGATTTAATAGCTCAATGCCACCCATCACAGGCATTTGTACATCACTTACCACTAATTTGATCGTATTTTTTGCAAGCTTAAGTAGCGCTTCAGTTCCATTTGAGGCAGAAATTACTTGGTAATTTTCTAATTCCAAAGTATCGCACAGCGCTTCACACAGCGCTTCATCATCTTCAACAATTAAAACATCATAAGTACTCATTCAATACTCTCAGTCGATAAATTAGGCGCAAACTCTTGCTCTATACACTTTAATTCCATCTGAAACTCTGCCCCTTTCCCTATTTTAGATTGGCAAGAAATTTTACCACCATGCGCTTTTACTACGCTATCAACTACCGCTAAACCCAAGCCAGTTCCCGCCGTTCGTGTTGTATAAAAAGGTTCAAAAATACGTTTTAATTGCATAGCATCCATACCCATTCCTGAATCAGCTATTTTTATCACGATTGTTTGGCTATTAAGTTGCTCAACAATACAATCAATACGCCCTTCACTGCTTATCGCATCCAGCCCATTATTAATCAGATTCATAATAGCGCCATGCAAGGCATCCACATTACCGTTCATTAAATCTACTGAACAATTATTTTGTACCTGAAATTGAATTTCCCCTGTGGACAGTATTTCTGACATGGAGACATTAATGCTATCAATCAATGCGCGTAAAGAAAAAGCCTCCATTGCTAATCGCCCTTCTTTAGCAAATACGAGCATGTCATTTACTTGACGCTCCAAATAATGTAATCGCTCTAATATTTTCTTGGAAAAACGCTGCCTTTTTTCCTCCGTAACTGCGGGATGACTTAATTGAGAAGCATATAAAATAGCCGTTGATAAGGGCGTTCTCACCTGATGAGCCATGCTTGCGACCATCTCCCCCATCGCTGATAAATGTTTTTTCTGGTTTAAGCTTTCTTGCAATGCATTCATATCACTGACATCACTTAACACAATAACTTGCTCTGTCGTTTCTGGCAAAGAACTACTGATAATAGTGACGCGCAGCCCATTAAGTAACTGACGCTCCAGCGGGTTATCAACTACCGCTAACAACCGTTCCTGTGCCAATTTATCCCACTGCAAACCAACGAGTGACTCACCTAAAAAATTATTTGCCTGCGCATTACAATCAACAACCTTGCTAGCTTCATCCAAAATAACAATAGCTGCAGGTAAAGCAGCCAAAATTTGCTGTAGTCTAGCCGCTAGTGCTGCTTTTTCATCTAAGGTTTTTAGTCTTTCAGATCTAGCTGCAGCAAGTTCTTGATGTAGCTTAGAAACTTGTTCTTCTAGGCCTTGGTACGAGTTACTTAAATCTTCCGATAGCTGATTAAATGCACGAAAAGCATCGGTTAATTGCTCAGCACTCAGTGATGTATTTATCGATGCCATAATTTACGACGGACTGAATAATAGGGAGTAAGTACCATTCTACCGCATTCCACATTTTTACACGCGACATCATGCCTACACAATAGAGTAATTACTGTGTTCTAGCCAAACGAAAACCTAAATAATTAAATTTATCATCGGGGTTTGATCGATACCGTGCAACAGTACGGCCTAAATCTTCAAAACTTGACCAACTTCCGCCTCGTATCACCCGACTCGTCCCCGTTAAAGGGCCTTTAGGGTTATTAAGCGAACTATTTTCATAATAGCCATGCGTATACCAATCCTGAACCCATTCAGCCACATTTCCGGTCATATCATAAAACCCTAATGCATTGGCTCTTCTTTCACCCACCTCATGTGAACGATTATTTGAATTGTCATCGTACCAAGCCACATCCCTGATTACATTAGAACCACAATAAGTATTATTTTCTTTTGCTCGGCATGCATATTCCCATTCGGCCTCCGTAGGCAATCGATAACTTAAACCCGTTTGTTTATTTAATTTAGCAATAAATGTTTGTACATCATTCCAACTCACACTATCTACCGGCTTATCATCCGCTACAAACTTAGATGGATTGTTTTTCATCACTCGCTGCCATTGCGCTTGGGTAACTTCGTATTTCCCTAAAACATACTCTTGTGCAAGACAAACTTTATGCTCGGGGACTTCATCACTTAGCTCTTCACCCCCACCCATTTTAAAACAGCCCGCTTTTACAAGAACAAAATCCATATTCAAAAACGCATCGCTTAAACTAGCATCGGCCGTTTCTCTTAATTTTTTTGATGTTTTCTGGAGCTTATTTATTGCCGGCTTTTGTATTTCTACAGCACTTTCATGTTGCTGTATTTTTAAATTAGCAACAACGGCATACTTTCCTTTAGGGTATTTCGCAAGATAGCTTTTAAAAAAACTACCTTGCGTTTCATTCTGAATACTAGCCCAAAAAATATTTTCATCATTATTAGGTATTTGCTTTTTTTCATCTGTTTGAGAAAAATAAAAGTCCCCTAAAATCACACCAGACTGCCAAGGTAATTGTTTTCCGACTGATTCCTTAAACACTTGGTTAGCAGTTATTTTGAAAACTTTTTCTACCGGCGCATGCGATTGCTCTATCGCTTTTAATAAGTGCTGCGTAAACAAACCATTTTCTCCAACCCCATCTGCAGCGACATCTCCTGGTGACGTCGCATATAAAATCAAAGAACCTTTGGGTGGATCCACTCGTGCCAAGCCTTTACTCGCTGAACGAAAACTACGCGCATAAGGATTATTTCGACAAGCATCCAAGATAATTAAGTTCAAGTCATTACCCGAAGCTTCCATCCCCCCCATAACTCGCCCTGAATCAACACCTTCATAAGGCACATCTGACTCACTTTCAATCTTTGCACCAATAGGAATAAGAAAATTATGACCATCAACCTCAATCCCATGCCCTGCAAAAAAGAATAACCCCATCGAGTGCTTTTCAACGAGCTGCTGCGTGAATTGGGTAATGCTTTCTTTCATTTCTCGCTGATTGGCATTCGTCAACATTGTGACACTAAAGCCCTTTTTAGCTAGTAGTGCCCCCATGTCCTTTGCATCATTAACAGGGTTTTTTAAATCACCAATGGCACTGCCATACTGACTATTTCCTATAACAAGCGCATAACGTTTAGCATGTACCGCAGTGAGCGGCAAAATGAATGATAAAGCAGTAATTATCAGGGTTCGTAGCATGGCTTGTATTAGGTTTGGGGCTCTAAAGTAATCTACGCATTCTAGCAGATTAAATGAACTGCCTAATACTAAGCAAGAGAGTTTTAACGTTTATCGGAACAGGTTTTGAGATACGGTTTCTTTATACTTAAAGCTTAATTAACGACTCATTAATTAAACTAAAAAAACACACCCCTCTATAGTTCAATACACTGCAAACATATAGAGGGGCTAAGTCGACTAACTAGCTACACAATCTACTGCTGCTAGTTTTTTTTGTAATTCACCCTTACTATACAAGTCCATCACAATATCACAGCCACCAACTAACTCATTATTGATGTATAGCTGAGGATAAGTCGGCCATTGTGAATACTCCTTAAGTGCTTCACGTACTTCTTGATCTTC
>Ga0209081_1001637_pt1 | contig 13360 bp, 7 predicted proteins | sample GOMGulsemesocosm_4_FD_184636 | JGI IMG/M metagenome (GOLD analysis project Ga0209081, IMG submission 184636) | Methane-oxidizing microbial communities from mesocosms in the Gulf of Mexico - GOM15B Gulf of Mexico (SPAdes) (version 2) | ecosystem: Environmental > Aquatic > Marine > Cold seeps... | reverse complement strand
GGGAGTTATATATTGTTGACATATTGATATATAAGTTAACGCAGTCAGATCAATTCTATTCCAGAATAATTGATATTTTAAACAGGTCTAAAAAGTTAAAAATCATTTCATACCATAAACCCTCAAGACATAAATTATTGAGGCATTAGCAATAAATAGTACATACCTATTTATTGCTATTAAGAATTTAACTTTAAAGGTCGTATTAAATGCTATCTCGTAATGGAATAATAACTAGTGAAGTTACCGTAGAAATTGTACCGCAACTTTTTTTTACCGAAGTGGGAGCTTACGATCCAAACCACAAACAAACAACCCAGAGTTACTTTTCTGTTTCAGATATTGACAGTTTAAAAGCAGCAAACGTGGACCTTACGTTTGCAAATAAACCAACTCATTACCGTAATATCACACAACAACATCAACGCGGTATTGATGAAGCTATGCATTTCCCACTAATCGTATCAACTGATTCTGGACTTCCTTTTTTGATCGCTTGTGATTTTTTATATCACCGCTACGAACAAAAATCGTATAGTAAAGAAATCCCCACTACATCAACAACGCAAGCTAATGCTCATCAATTAGCTCATATGCTCAATTTTTTTTATTCCTGCCGAGATGACTTTGACTACTTAAATTTCAAATTTCCTATTGAACGTCAACGTCCAGCATATAAGTACTGGCAATTTTTAAGAAAAGAAATTATTAATGGGCACATGAGCTCTGATAACGCACGGTTACATCAATCAATTTCAACATATTTTTTTAGATATGCTCAAGAAATTGGCTTAATCGACCCGAGATCAGAATTATGGCGTGAAGAAACAATTAACATACAATTTAATAGCACAACGCAAGGTAGAACCAACAAACAAATATCAAGACCTGTACAAGCTATCAAGCGAAATCGGACTAAATCCACATCATTAGACACTAATAGTATTTTAGATGGCGAATCACTAAGGCCTCTTAATGATGAAGATCAAAAAATATTAGTTACCGCATTAAAAAACGTAGCACCAGCGTGGTTAAAGTATTTAACAATAACATGTCTATTGACAGGGGGGCGTCTGGGTAGCATTGGAACATTACGAGAAAGACACATAGAAAACCTTAAAGAACAAATAGATAATGGAGTCAAAACTCCTTTCTTAAGTGCGGGACCCATAAAAACGGGTATTCAAACTAAGAATGATAAAGCACTTAGAATTTATTTTCCCCATATTGCTATCCAATACCTCGATACATACTTATCCTCCGAGGTTAGAAAAAAAGACGTAAAAAAAGCAGAAAAAAAAGGGCTAATTTTTAAAAATAAAAGTAATCAGCATGTCTTTATCAATCACTTTGGTAATCATGTTTATTGGTCAAAATTCGATATTATCTTAATTCCAGACTGGATTCCACCGAAAACTGTTCCTAGCAGCTCTACATCCCACTATATTAGCGATGTATTAAAACCCGAAATGCACTTATTAGGCTATAAGGGTACTTTCAAATTTCACTTCACAAGAGCAACGTTTGGGATGAATTTTCTGAGAAATAATTATCGCTCCGAAATGTCAAATATGGAAATAAACAACCTGCTCGAAACACTAAAAGAATTAATGGGGCACTCAGATATCAAGACTACTCAGTCTTATTTAAATCACTATAATAGTAATTTAGGTGACTCCCCTATTTCACTAGCTAACGCTGAATTTACTAAAGAGCTACTTCAGGGATTCTAAATGTACCATAAAATAACTTGGGAGCAAGGGGCTCCTTGTGAACTACCCGAAATTTTTGACCCTTTTAATATTCAAGTGTGGGGAGCCAAAGACTGCCTAACTTTAGGCATATTAAAAGAGCCAGAATCTTGCAAAAATCATGAATCAAAAGAAATTATAACGTGGATTGCTAAAGAGCTTCTTCACTTTACCCTATTAGAGCAAAATCAAGATTTCACAGAATTAACAATAAAAAATTATATTGACTCATGTAATTGGATATTAAAACAACTTTCAAAGCATGAATTAGACTACTCAGTTATAGAAACTCACATTGCTCTAACTAAAATTTTTCAGCAAATAGCTGCAAAAATAAAAAGCGACACACTTAATCGCAGCCAAAAAAATCAAAGTAGTAATAAAGGTATTATTGAACAACTAAAAATAGCATATCGATTTATTGCCTACCTTTTTCCTGATGATGCACAAATTATTTCTGACCACCTTGACCCTGGACAAAAAACATATTCAGATTCTCCGCCTCCAGCTGAGTTTTGTATAATTGAATCAGTGCTTCATGCTGCTAAACGCGTAAAGCTCGAAGAGGAAAAAATTATTTCTACTATTTCATCTCTGAACGAAAAGTCATTTCTAACCGAGTCTGAGATTTATTCATTTTTTAAGTCAACTAAATATTACAGGAACTTCTTTTTATATCTATTTATATCCGTCACAGGTGTTAATGGAACTACGGCACTACTTATTGTTTTAGATGATTTAGATAACAACAGCTTCAAAAAAACATCAGGAAAATCTATATCTGTCTATAAAAAACGCGCTAACAAAATAATTTTTTTTGAAATCCCTAAAGATTTTCTTATTAACTTTGCCAATCCTTTCATACATATATTTAATACATATAACTCCATATGTAAAAAATTTAGCATCGATTTACAACTCGATTTCATAGGTAGACAAGTATTTAGAAAAGATAAAGAATATAGGCACATTTCTCAATACACTAATTTTTTATCATGGCTTAAATATATAAAAAAGGATATTATTCCTCACCTGAAAGCCAGAGCAAAAGAAGAGAGCATTCAAAATCCTGCCCTTAAATTTCCTACACCTCGTGACTTACGTAACTACAAATCTACAAAACTTGAAGAAAAAGTCGGGCACAACCTTGCTGCAATTATTATGCAGCACTCAACTCGAACTGCATTCAAACATTATTACCGAAGACAAGAAAGTGAAGCCATTGAAAACATGGGTGAGTTCTACGCTAATTTTGAAAACATAATTGTCAATATAGGAGAAAAGGTAAAAGAGCGATTATCAAGTACTCCAGCCGGTAAATGTAATGCAACAAAAGAGCAAAAAGCAATTGTTCAACTTAATACTTCAAAAAACGCTTATGTTGTAGGTGATTGTACAACACCAACTGGGTGTTTATTTTGTTCTTTTTTTGTTGCTCATGCTGACGAAGAAGGTATTTATAAACTAATTTCAATGCGTGAATATATCCATTTAAAAAATGAAGTACTTTCTTACCAAAACGAAATAGACAATAATTATGGCGCTGTCCTTGAGCGTATTCAGAAAATATTAGAGCATTTAAAAATTGAGTTGAAAGAAAAAGCAACTCACTGGATTGAACTCGCAGAAAATAAAACGCCTTATGGACTGCACCCAGTCTGGCAAGAACTCTATGATATGGATTCAGCTCTTTGGGAGGATGCAATATGACCCCGTCAACTAATATCTTACAGTCAGAAGCTTGGAGCAATATCCAGTCAGTCATTAATATTAGTGTTACTGATGAACATGAAAATATTAAATCCAATGATAAAACATATCAAATTGCTCCTAACACCCCAATTACAGCATCTTACTTACATGACACATACAACAGCTTCTTTAAAGATGATATTTGGATTATTTCTGAAGCACACCAACTAAACTTCAACTCAGGCATTGAAAATTTAAGTGCCTCTGAAATTATGGAAATAAAAGTTATTTCTTATTTATTTTTAGAAATTCCTGTCCCGCGCTCTCAAGGCTTATATAAAACTCGCCTAGCCCCCAAGACTGTCCATATACGAGTATCAACATTAAAAGCACTAAAAAAGACAAGTACATTAAAATCACAGCCTTTATTGTCTCTTTTTTCAGATATTAATGTTGCGAATAATTTAGCAAAAGAAATTCAACTCGCTGAAAAAAATAACACTTCTGGTTTCTCATTAATCATTACCAACCTTAAAGGGCTTATTACCCACATAAGTCACCTTTCACTAAACTACCTAAATATAAAACCTGCCTATTCTGAGCAGCTTAACAAAGTACTAGACAGTACTTATGCAAAGGCACGTAATAGCTCAAAACAGCATACTATAATTCCACCAGTTATTTATTCTCAAATTTACACCGATGCTGTTAATATTATTAATGAATGGGATTTTGATAAATTTGAAGATGATAAAAAATTATTACTTGCAGCATACAATAACTTAAAACCGACCGGTAGTAACAATAAAAAAAATGCCGGTATAACAAGAAAGGCTTACCAAGGCCGGTTAAATAAATTTTTAACTCATGAAGACAAGGTTTATGAAAGAGCAGGAAACTTCGATTTTTTCAAAAATAAAATTAAATTTGTTGGCCAAGTTGAGATTTCCTCATTTTTTTATGGCGTAAAAAATGTTACAGGTATCACATATGAAATACGACGCATCCAGGCTTTTTTAGCTCGCCTAATTCTGCAGGAAAGTGGCATGAGAGAAAGTGAACTCATTCATTTACTCAATGAGCCTGAAAAAATAATCTCGACACCTAAAGGTACGGTATTTCAAATACTTGGAAAAGAAACAAAGATTTCAAAGGGAAAAAGGACAGGTTGGATTGTTAGTAAAAATGGAGTTTCTGCTCATAAAATCCTAAGGCAACTTTCTACTTTCTCCTATGAAATGCAAATTGCCCCTATATTCACACCTCAATGGCTTTTTCCTGAGCTTGCTTGCGCTATAGTAGATAAAGGAAGCAAAGGATCTATTAATCCGTGGACTACCCCTGACGGTAGAACCACTTATGTAAAAGCTCAAAAACAAAAACCTATTTCAATTGAGTCTTTATTCAAAGCACAAGAATTTGATGATAATAAAAAAAGCACACGAATTGATCGAACTGGTAACTATAACTTAACAGATGCAGATGTTAATTTTCTACACAAATATAGCTCTTCCACAAACAAACTAAACGACAACGTATTACCTAATCAAGATTTTACAATAACCGAACATCAATTTAGACGTTCATTAGCATTCTATGTGTCCGGCTCTGGATTATTATCAATTTCTGACCTCAAGCATCAATTAAAGCATAAAGCACTAATAACCTCTTTCTACTATGCAGATGGGGGAAAAGCACTCCAACAATCAGGACTTTTATTGGATGATGATACCTATAGTGAAATGAACCAATCTGCAATTAAAAGTTTAGAGCAAACAGATACCATTTCACGCAAAGAATTAATTAATATTGTAGATGAATCAAGAACGACTTTATTTGGTCCAGGCTTAATTGCTGTAAAACAATTTACCGAAAGCATTAAACACTCAGAAAATCCAGATAAAGAGTGGTCTGATTTAGCCAAAGAAGGAGCAATTAAAACAAAAGAATTACCCCATGGCTGGTGTATAACTACACAACCATGCGATGATTTTGCTAACCAAAATTTTCAAGAATGTTTTAACTGTGCTAATGGCGTATTAGATCAAGATAAATCCATTACTTTAATTAACAACATTAAGAATCAAGCAGCATCAGCTAAAAATGATTTCAACAAACGTAGTTTCACAAACCTTGCTAATAGAGTAGAAGAAGCAGCAACCTCTATGTACCCCACTTTATTTAATAAGGAAGGAAAATAATGGATTTTGAATTCACAAGCACCTCTGAATATAGAAAAAAATATAAGCATTTTTACGATGCCATATCAACTTTACTCCAAGACCCTAAAGCTACCATTAATGTAAATTCAATTACAAAAGAAGCCGGATTCTCTCGAAGCTCGATAAGAAAAGACCGAGACCAATGGAAACCACTATTAAATGACATAGATATTGCGAATAAATTGCAACTTGAAAAGCCTCATTTTGTTGCTAAGGCTACAGCTAAACAAAGTAAAACTATCAATGCAAATGCAAAAATATATAAAGAAAAATATTTAAAAATCCTTTCTGCTTTTTATGATTTATCCCGAATAGTTGATGAGCAACATTTAACAATAAAGCATTTAGAAACTGAAAAAAATGAACACTTACAATTAATCAATGAGCTAAAACTAGAAATAGAAACTACCAAATCAAAAGGTAAAGTTGTCCCAATTACCCGTAAAAATAAACTGTAAACAATTTTTTACTAAAAAGAACTTTCTCTTTAAAAAAATGATATTGAGGGTATTTATAACCATGTGTAATCCCCCCGAAAATTATTACAGCCTCTCTCTGCAAGCACCGAGTACACTAATAATCCACCTAAATAAATTACACCCTCCGTATTAATGTTAACTTCCTCCAACTATGTACATACTACAATCATTGTATGGCCAGATAACTCAATTACCTCATTCATTTTCAAAATGCCGTTGATGCTTTCCAATATATTTTTCTTAAACTGTAATAATCAATATTAGCTTGATAGTTTGGGGAGTTATAGATCATGATGACCAAGGCTACGTGTCTCTAGCAGAGATAGCACCTATTAAACAAAAAATAAGCTAAACGTTAAGGGTATGCTAGTTGTCGTCTAATAGGCATGCATAAAATAAAAACTACCCCAGCCCATTTAATTGACCTGCAATATATTTTGCATGGTTATCAGTCATTCCCACTAAATAATCAATGACTCTTTGATACATTTTGTATAAATCATCAGATTTCTCTGGCGCTTCATCAGCCATTAACTTTAATACTCTCTTATTTCTAAATGAAAGCTTACTTTCTTCGGTAGTATAGAGCTCATAGGTTGCGCGGATAAGATTATCAAGTAATGTTTCAATAATATTGAATGAACCTAGCTCCAGCTCTACCTTCCTTTGCTCATTAAATATTTTATCTACCCCTAGCTTTTTAGCTTGACCAATACCCTCTTGCAACTCACCCTTTGAAAAGAGGGAAATTAAATCTTTAGGCTGATCTTTTCCTAGAATAGAGTCTAAATTTTTTTCATAAGTATCCATTGCGTGCAATGCTAAATGATTAATAGCAATACCTACAAGCTTAGATACCATATTAATTTCACTACGGTCACTCGAATATACCTCTTCTGTTTTTGCCTCCCCACATAAAAGGTTAAATATATTCTGCATATCAGATTTATCTATGATTTTAAGCTCAAATGCATCTTGTAAATCAAGTAACCCATAACAAATATCATCAGCGACTTCCATCAAGTAAGAAAAAGGATGTCTTTTAAATGTTCCATCGTTATTTTTTAGTCCTAACTCAGAAAACAAAATAGAGAAAAATTCATTCTCACTTTTGAAGTAATTAAACTTTGATTTTCCTTTTTCTAAGCACTCATCAGATGAGTATGGGTATTTAACAAGCGCACCTAATGTTGCAAAGGTTAAATTCATTCCACCTTTAAATAAATTATGCTCTAGTTGACTTACTATCCTAAAACTTTGTGCATTCCCATCTAAATGTTGAAAATCACTAATTTTATCTACGGGTAATTTCTTTAAAAACTCTTCACCTTCATTTTTTGTAAACCACTCTTTAATAACCTCTTCACCAGCATGCCCAAATGGAGGGTTACCGATATCATGGGCTAAACATGCTGTCTGAATAATATATGCTACATCATGCGGGTCAACATCAACTCCCCTATCCTTCAGCATTTCACCCGCTTTAAGACCTAAACTTCTTCCAACACTAGCGACTTCTAAACTATGTGTAAGTCTATTGTGAACATGGTCATTATTAGATAACGGATGAACTTGCGTTTTTTTTGATAGCCTTCTAAATGCATTTGAAAAAATCAACCGATCATAATCTTTGTGAAAGCTATTCCTATAACTTTCATCCTTCGTATCTGCTAATATTTTCCCATCACTACCGAACCGTTTCTTTGATAATAATTCTTCCCACATTGCTTTACCTCCAATACTTGATGACAATAACATTATTATAACGACAAGATTACCTTAGCTAACATTACAAGTAACGCGCTATAAACCAGTACTGAAAAAATAATGAGCTGAATAAGATCCCAAAAATCATCGTTTCAAACCTACTCCTCAACCACCTTCGGGTTTAACTCCAGCTCCGCTTTATCTACAAAATATTGCGGTAATTGATCTTTAATCGTCGGTGCTAATTCTTTAAAGTCATTAACCTGCTTAACTAAATTTCCTCTACCACTCACTAGCTGGCCTTCAGCCTTACTGTAAGAATCTTGAGCATTATCTAGGCCTTTTTTTATTCCCTCAAAACTGCTTAAAAATGTTTTTAGTTTTTTATAAACACCCTCAGCTTTACTAACTAATTCTGCGGTATGTTCATTTTGTTTTTCATAGTGCCAAAGCTGGCGCACAATATTTAAGCTGGTTAATAAGGTGGTTGGCGTAGCGACTAGTACATTGTTCTCAATCGCTTTCTGGAAAATCATTTCATCAGCTTTCATTGCTTCAACAAAAGCAGATTCAATCGGAACAAACATAAAAACCATTTCAGGTGAGTTGATCCCCTTGAGCTTGTAATACTCTCTATCCGATAACTCTTGTATTCGATCAGAGAACGCCTTTACATGCTCTTTAATTGCTTGCGCACGCTCTTGATCATCTTCACTATTAACATAGCGTGTATAAGCGCTTAAAGAGACTTTAGCATCAATAATTAAATGCTTATCCTGTGGTAAATAAATAACAGCATCAGGTCGGCCTCTGTTTCCTTCTTCATAGTTAAAGCTATCTTCACGCTTATAATCTTTACCTAAGATAAGTCCTGAGCGATCAAGCACATTTTCTAGTATTAATTCACCCCAATTTCCTTGAACTTTTCTTTGCCCTTGTAACGCAGTGGCCAAATTATGCGCCTCTTCAGTCATTTCCTTATGTTGCTCCTGAAGGTGCTTCAGCTCAACTTTCATTTCTAATTGTTGATTTGTACCCGCCTGATGAAGGCTTTCAACTTTTCCTTTAAATTCGCTAATTTGCCGCTTAAAAGGGTTCAGCATTTCATCGAGTGAATTTTTATTTAACTTAGTAAAATCAGCCCCTTTTTTTTCTAAAATTTCATTCGCTAAATTTTGAAACTCTGTTTTCATAATAACTTTTTGCTCATCAATTTGAGCTAACTGTTTTTCAAAATGCTCCTCTCTTTCTTGAAGTGTCGTTTTTTGAGTGGCTAATTTTTCTGATAACTCATTACGCTCACCTTCTACAGTAGCTACTTTGTTCAGCTGTTCGGTTAGCTGCCCTTCAAGTTTCTGAATCCTTTCTTGACGTTCTCCGTCTTTACTTATTCCAGACTCTAAATTGGCATTCGCCGCTGAAAGCGCTTCGTTTGATTTTGATAACTGACTATTCAAATCATTAACCTTACCTTGCTCAGATAAAATTAGATCTTTTGCATCATCTAAATCACTCGTTAATGTATCCACCTTACCCTTTGAAACAGCTATTGCTGTCACTTGTGTATTACCTAGGTCAATAGCCTCCTTTAACTTATCTTCAGTTACTTTGCTTGCTTGATCTAGTTTCTCTAATTCAACACGCTGCTGCTCAACTAAAGCAGACTGCTTAGCTACTGTCGTAGCTGATTTTGATCGGCTAATAAAAAAGCCAAGCACTAACCCTAACAATAAGGCGATACTGACAGTAATAGGTTCGATAGGCATAATTTTTATTGCTCCAAATAAACGTTAGGATTGGCTCACTGATTACAGCATCACTTTATTTCTTAAATCATCATAAGTAGAAATAACATCATATTTTATGTCTGCATGACCTAATGCCTCAAAATGCTTTATCGCATACTCTTTTCTTTTCTCTTCTATACCTCTTAGTTGCAAAGTCTCCATATCCCCTTTTGTTTCTGCAATAAAATAAACATACTTGAATTTATCGGTATCAAAAACAATTGCCCAATCAGGATTATAATTACCGACAGGGGTAGGAATTTTAAAGTCATTGGGTAGTTTGGCATAAACTAAAACCTCGCCACTCTCTAGCTCTTTTGCAAAATCACGCTCTGTTTTAGAATCTGTTTTTAAGTAATCATATACATGTTTTTTCACCTCTAAAATATTACTGTTTAAAGAGCCTTTGAGCTTATTAACCGTAAATATTGTGTCTTCATAAGTATTATCGGTTTTGGAATAAACAATATTGTTTATTAAAGTGGCTGCTTTTTCATCGTTGATGATTTTAGAGATTTCTTTGATGAAGCTTTCAGGATTCACTTGAAATTGATAAAAGGTATTTGCCTTTATTTTTTGCAAAATGGAAACAACCGTTTTTCTATTGAGTCGGGTTTCTTTAGCAACTTCCCCAATTAAATCATATTTAACAGCCCCTAATAATGAGTTTGCTTTCTCGGTAACATCATTGGTCTTAACCATACTATCACTTGATTTTAAGCTATTTTCATCAATTGTCTTTTTCTGTTCTCCTTCTGTAATATGAACAATGACTTTTTTAACAGATAATTTATTATCTATCGTTATAACACTGTTTTTAATCAGCTCTTCATCCGAAAAATCAACTTCGTAAACCGTTTTAACTTTTATTTTATTCCATAAATCCTGGAACTCTTTTTTAGCAAAATTAGCATTAGGCTTAAAATCAGAAATATCAATATTATCTGCTTTACCATCTGCACTTGCTTGAAAGTTAGCGGTAGTATGTATTTTTTGCATTAACTCACAAACACTGGCTTTAAACGGGATAAGTTCAGTAGGTAGCTCTACGGCATCCTCCTCTATCGCTTTAACCAGCTTATCCGTGATTTTATAATCCTTATCAATATACGCTTGCTCTTTAAACTGAAAAATCAAATCCATTGCCGATTGATTAGTAAACGTTAATTGCTGCCCTTTTTCATTGGTAAGAACACGATCTACTAAGGCTTCAGGTGTTAAAATAACAGGCCTATCAGACAGTGACTCAAGCACCTCTTTTTGTAACTGTTTAGAAAAATTATCATACGATTCACTAGCAATAACGGTTAAGGTATTCACCTCAAAAAAATCATCCTCTAGTGCTGCAACATCCATGCGTGTGCCTTTATCCTCGCCACGACATTTCACACTAATTCTTAGTCCACGCCCAATTTCTTGGCGTTTATTATCCTCGGCTTGGCTATGTTTTAAGGTACAAATTTGGAATACATTAGGATTATCCCAGCCCTCACGTAAAGCGGAATGAGAGAAAATAAAGCGTGTGGGTTCATCAAAGCTGAGTAAACGCTCCTTATTTTTCATGATTAAATCATAGGCACTAATATCGGTACTATTCTGCTTTTCTGATTTAGTTTTACTGATGGAATCAACCACCTTGCCTTTTTTATCTACTGAGAAATAGCCTTTATGAATTTCTTCCGTTTTATGTTCTTCTAAATACTGGTTGTATTTATCATCAAACAGATCACGTTCAGCAATGGCTAACTTATATTCTTCTTCAAAAACACGGGCATATTCGCCTTTCTCATCGGCTTGATCATAGTCTCGATACTTCACTACTTCATCAATAAAAAACAGCGATAAAACTTTGATGCCCTTATCAAATAAAGCCCGTTCTTTTTCTAAATGAGAGTGGATGGTTTCCCGAATTTGAATACGCCTGATATGTTGCTCATCTACTTCACCAATACTTTGTCCAACACCCAGAGTGATGCCATTGGTAAAAGAAATAGTATTGCTTAAACCATTTATTTCTTTAACGATAAAGCCTTTATACTGTTCTAATTCATTAGAAAATTTTTTGCTATACAGGTCATCTGTTTCAGTTATCTTTCTAAGTACCTTTTTAATGCCTGTTTTTTGCTTTATTTCAAACTCAAGGCTGGCTGTTGGGTAGCGTTTAGGGTGGATATTAATCGCGTCTAAAAAAAGATAATTATTCGTACCGATATTCCCCAGAACCTCAATGCCTTTTACTTTGATTTTTTTAACCAGCTTTTGGTTATAAGCATCTATCGCATCTAACCTGTAAAGCTCATTATATTTTTTATCTTTTTTATGTGTGGCTGAATAGCGCAACACAAACAAGGGATTAAATTCTTTAAACAAACTTTCTGAATTACCAAAGCGTTGCGGTTCATCAATAATCAAAATAGGCCTGGCTCTACTAATAATCTCAATCGGGCGCTCTGATTGCGCTCCATCTAATTGTTGATAGATCTTACGCGACTCTTTACTCTTGGTTGCAAATGCTTGGTAGTTCATAATCATCACTTCAATATTGTCCGTATTAGCAAAACTTTTAATATTTATGATATTGGATTTATTTTGTGTATTGTAGATAGAAAAGCGGATTTTCTTACCGTACAAACCCTGAAAATGATCAGCCGTTATTTCTAGCGATTTATGCACGCCTTCACGAATCGCAACTGATGGCACCATAATAATAAACTTACTCCAGCCATATTTTTTATTCAGCTCGAACATGGTTTTGGTGTAAACATAGGTTTTACCCGTGCCTGTTTCCATTTCAATACTAAAATTTGGTGCGCCATCTAAGGTGGACAATTGCTTACTGGTATTCAGCCCTTGCTCTTTCTGTAAAGCTTGAATATTTGTTGTTAATTCAGTTTCACTCAAATCAAACTTTTTATTGGCAAATATTTCATGAACATCAAGCATAGTACGCTCGGTAATTTCTTTTCTATGCCCTTTACTTTGCCCTGTAAAGCAGTCCACCACGGCTTGCGTTGCATCGCTTTGGTAAGATTGCTGTTTAAACTGTAATTTAATCTCGCTTGCCATGTTATATCACCGTAATTAGGGTTTCAGGTGAAAGGCGTTTAAAGCGTTCTTCCAGATTAATACGGTCTTTACTTGCATTAAAACTGGCATCTTTAAAAACTACTTTAAAGGGCTTTAACTTAGCTATCTCATCAATGATTTTCATATTGATATTGTCATCAAAACAGGCGACTAAAGCGTTGGTCTGCACAATAAACACGTTGTTACTGTGCATGGTTTTTTGCTCAATCGGTAGATTAAGTTCTAGCCCTAAATCTAAAATAACTTGGGTGAGTAAATCATCAGGGCTTCGGTCTTCTTTGATATTACTTTCTAGGTCGGGTAATTGAAATTGCTTTAAGTCTTTAGGGTGGTAATAGATTTCTTTCATATTAGTTGAGTCTGTTTTATAGACGCGAAAACCAATATCCAGTTGTTCAATACCTGCTTTATCCTGATTATCTTCGACTATTTTTTGTCCTGCACGGCGGATGCGTTCTTTGCCAAGCTCACTCAATATATGAGGCTTTCCAATGACATTTAAGAAATCTATTGATTCTTTAATGTGTTTTTTTGTATCACCGACAGATTTTTTGATTGAGCAATCCAAGTCCTCATCCAATTGAACCATTAAATATTTTAGATTCAGACTTTCTATTTGATTTAATTCCATTACT
>Ga0209081_1001631_pt1 | contig 13379 bp, 10 predicted proteins | sample GOMGulsemesocosm_4_FD_184636 | JGI IMG/M metagenome (GOLD analysis project Ga0209081, IMG submission 184636) | Methane-oxidizing microbial communities from mesocosms in the Gulf of Mexico - GOM15B Gulf of Mexico (SPAdes) (version 2) | ecosystem: Environmental > Aquatic > Marine > Cold seeps... | reverse complement strand
AATGCCGCTATTGAAGCGGCGCGAGCGGGAGAGCACGGCAAGGGGTTTGCTGTGGTGGCAGCGGAAGTAAGAAAGCTAGCCGAGCGAAGCCAGGTAGCTGCCTCTGAAATCAGTACTCTCACAGGTGACAGTGTGAAGGTGGCTGAGAAAGCGGGTTCTTTGCTTGAGAGAATGGTGCCGGACATTACTCGCACGGCGGAACTGGTGCAAGAAATCAGCGCCGCCTCGGAAGAGCAGTCCAGTGGGGTAGGGCAAATTAACAGTGCCATGCAGCAACTGGATAAGGTAACCCAGCAAAATGCGGCGGGTTCTGAAGAGTTGGCTGCCACCGCAGAAGAGATGCAGGCGCAATCTGCCAATTTACAGCAGGTGGTTTCATTTTTCCGTCTTACTTCCTCGCGGGCTACGCAAAAACACACAGCGGAGCCGGCTGTATCAACGCCTTCGCCAGTCACCAGTCAGCCGGCTGCATCATCACCCACTAAGACAGAAGTGACGGATATAGATGAATCTAAGTTTGAACGCTTTTAAAGTTGCTGAAAATTGCGCATGGCCATGCCAATAACCGGAATATTTAAATGAGCCCAATACTCAAATATGATTTTTCATGGGTCTGAACAATGTTGAACCGCCTAACCCTAAAAAATAAATTGATCGCGTTAATCATTTTAATGGTTATGGCCATGCTGATAATTTTCTTTGCCTATGTACAGTCTATTAAAGTGAAAGATGAAGCCAGCGCAGAACTGGATAAGGTTTTGAGTCTAGGGCGGCTTATCGATGAAATATCCATTCAAATGCTGCAGGCAAGAAGACACGAAAAGGATTTTATTCTGCGCTCTCAGGAAAAATATTTATTCAAGCATGAAAAAACAATGGGTCAAATGTTAACCAATCTGGATGAAACAGCTCAGTACCTCAGCAATGAGAAGCAAGAGCGTCAAATCACCCGACTTAGAATTCAGATGAGAGCATATCAGGCGGGTTTTATTGAACTGGCGGATAATATGCTGGTGTCTGGGCTGACGCCAGAGACAGGCAATCGTGGCTCTCTTCGAAAGGCAGTGCATGATGTTGAGGGGATTATCAAAAAGGCCAATAAGTTACAGCTTACCGTCTCTGTGCTGATGATGAGGCGACACGAAAAAGATTACCTGGCGAGAAAATTGCCAAAGTATGTATTAAAAATGAGTAAGGAGCACAATACATTTAATCGCTTGTTAAACCAAGAGCGATTAAATGCAAAAAATGTAACAGCACTGGCAGCAGGCATGAAAGACTATCAGGCCAATTTTACTCAATTAGTGGATAACATGGAGGCGGCGGCAGAAATACAGCAGAGCTTTCGTAAGTATGTTCATGCCATGGAGGAGACTTTGCAGCAGATGCGTGCCAACGTTCCCCAGATGTTGAGCAGCAATAAACAGCAGTTCAAAACGGATTCGTCCCTGGCAAATACCTTGTTTATTTCTGCATTGTTAAGCTCGGCCATTTTGATGACGTTTGCTTTGTTATTACTGCTGCGAAATATTTTATGGCAACTGGGAGCGGATCCTTCGAATGTTAAAAATATTGCGGAGGGCATTGCCAGCGGTAACCTTGCCATGAATCTAAACAGTAATGGCCATAATAAACCCCGTGGTGTTTATGGCGCCATGATCAATATGCAACAAAAGTTGATTGAAGTCGTGCAAGAGATTCAGGATAACTCACAACAAATTTCCTCCGCTGCGGCTCAGGTGAGTGATACCGCCAGTTCATTGAGTGAGGCCGCCACCGAGCAAGCAAGCAGCGTTGAAGTGACCAGCGCTTCGGTGGAACAAATGGGAGCATCCATTAGCCAGAATAGTTCAAACGCACAAACCACAGACCGGATTGCCAGTGAATCGGCCCGCGCGGCCGAGGAAGGTGGGGAGGCTGTAGAGGGTACGGTGGCCGCCATGGCGCAAATAGCTCAAAAAATTTCCATCATCGAAGACATTGCCTACCAGACCAATATGCTGGCCTTAAACGCGGCAATCGAGGCAGCCAGGGCGGGTGAACACGGTAAAGGTTTTGCGGTGGTAGCAGCCGAAGTTAGAAAGCTGGCCGAACGCAGTCAAGTGGCGGCATCAGAAATCAGCACCCTAACCACAAATAGTGTTCAGGTGGCTGAAAAAGCCGGGGCCTTGCTCGAAAAAATGGTGCCCGACATAACCAGGACCGCTGAACTGGTGCAAGAAATCAGTGCCGCTTCGGAAGAACAATCCAGCGGGGTTTCGCAAATTAACGTTGCCATGCAGCAACTGGACAAGGCAACCCAGCAAAATGCAGCCGGTTCTGAGAAGTTGGCCGCTACGGCAGAGGCCATGCAGACTCAATCTAATAATTTACACGAGGTGGTGGGTTTTTTCCGACTCACCAATGATGGCCGAGGCTAGGGCCAACGTGAGAAATACCGCCGTGAAGTTTTTGCATGAATCTGAGTTTGAAAAGCTCTAAGGAGCAGGTAACTATGGAAGATCAGCTGTTATCACAGCCAAAGAGTCAAAAACTGGCCAGTGATTCCGGGGATGAAACGGTTGCGCAATTTTTAACATTTGAATTGAACGACGAAATCTATGCCATTGATATTCTTAACATCAGAGAGATCATCGATCATGGCAAGATAACCCGCGTGCCCATGATGCCAAGTTTTATTGCCGGGGTGATTAACCTTAGGGGCAGTGTGGTGCCAGTGGTAGATTTAGCCCTGCGTTTTGGTAAAAAATCAGGCACGCGAACCAAACGCAGTAGCATCGTAATGCTGGATGTTGAATATGAAGATCAAATTCTGGAAATTGGCATCACCGTTGATATCGTAGATGAAGTGCTTGATATCTCTAAACGTAATGTTGAACCTGCGCCAGCATTTGGCACAAAAATTCGTACCGACTTTATCAGCGGCATGGGCAAGGTAAACGGTCAAATGCTGGTATTGTTGGATATTGGAAATATTCTCAGTGTTGACGAGCTTTGTGTGCTTGAAGCCGTGTGAACGTGTGCTTTATTTGTCAGGCCATTAGACGAGTGTAAACTTATTCGATGCTAGAGTTTAAAATTAGCGATGAAGAATTTATTTTATTCAAAGATTTTATCTATGAACAAGTGGGTATTAATCTCAGCAATGAAAAAAAGACTCTCGTCACCTCACGTTTAAGCAAGAGACTACGCCATTATTCCTTGGACAGTTTTGGCGAATATTTTAACCTAGTGGTGGCCTCTCAGCCCCACGGTGAACGTCAGGTGGTCATAGACTTACTAACCACCAATGAGACTTATTTTTTTCGCGAACCAAAACACTTTGCCTTTTTGGAAAAAGAGTTTCTGCCAAATTGGCGTTCGCCTCGCCCCCTTAGGGTGTGGAGTGCGGCGTCGTCCACGGGAGAAGAGGCATACAGTATCGCCATGTTGTTAGATGATATGTTAGAGGGTAAACCCTGGGAAATATTTGGCTCTGACATCAGCAGTCGAGTGCTAAAAACGGCACAACAGGGGCATTATCAACAAAATCGAATTGAGGGCATTCCCAAATCCTTTTTGCTTAAATATTGCCTTAAAGGTAAGGGTGAGTACCAGGGAACCTTATTGATAGATAAACAGCTGCGCAATAAAGTCACATTTAGTGCGGTGAACCTGAAAAGGCCTTTGGGGAATATTGGGCCATTTGACATTATATTTTTGCGTAACGTTTTAATTTACTTCGATACCCAAACCAAGCAGCAGATTATTAAACAGCTGGCGGAGAAATTGACGCCGGACGGCTTATTATTTATTGGCCACTCAGAGTCGTTAAAGGGGATCCATGCCGGTTTGGAATCTGTGATACCCACAGTGTACCGAAAAACCTCAGGCGGTTAATGTCAGTGAATTTACCCCCTGAAATCCCGACACCAACCGACGGCACTAAGGCAATACGGCGCTTTCTAAACCCGGGGGAGTTTTTCTTCTGCGAAGCCGATTGCCAAATTCATACACTGCTGGGTTCGTGCATTGCAATTACGCTTTGGCATCCTACTCTTAAGGTAGGCGGAATGTGCCATTTTGTACTGCCCAGTGGCAAGGCAAGTCAGAATGGTTCATCTAAAACGGCTCCATTAGATGGCCGCTATGCCCCCGATGCCATGGAATTGTTTCGCCAAGAGGCCAAGCGACGGGGGACAGAGCTTAGAGAATATGAAGCCAAGATTTTTGGCGGTGGCAATATGCTGGAATATAGCCAAATAGATGAAAGCGAACTGATTGGTTTTAAAAATATTGAAAGTGCCGAGCGGCTCTTACAGGAACAGCACATAAGGTTACTTTTTTCTCATGTGGGGAAAAAGGGACACCGTCGTATTGCTTTTGATGTGAGTAACGGCGATGTCTGGGTGAAGTATTCGCCACTGTCTAAGGTTGTCCCGGATCAAGAGGCACCTTAAAGAAAATTTGGAGTTGGGTGAAAATGGCCATACGGGTGTTTATTGTTGATGACTCTGCGGTGGTGAGAAAAGTACTCACCGAGATGCTGGACAGCATCACTGGCATAGAGGTCATCGGTTCTGCGCAAGACCCTATATTTGCCCAGTCAAGAATGGAAAAAGACTGGCCGGATGTGATTACCCTGGATGTGGAGATGCCACGTATGGATGGCATTAGCTTCTTAAAAAAAATCATGCGCGAGCGACCCACTCCGGTGGTTATGTGTTCCACACTCACCGAAGAGGGCTCAAAAACCTCTTTGCAAGCCCTGAGTATCGGCGCCATAGATGTGGTGGCCAAACCCAAGGCAAATTTGAAAGCATCTCTGCCTGAAGCATCCACTGAATTGATAGCAGCCATTCGCACTGCGGCTAAGGCCAATATGGCCGGCACCCGAGTACAAGCCATTACCCCCATCGCCAATAACATCTCAGCTCAGCCCTCAAGCACTTCCAAGACTGCTTCCAAGGTGGCCACTAAGCTTACCGCCGATGCCATGTTAACCAAGTCAGCCAGCCGCCACGCGGTTAAGACCGGTTCCATGATTGCCATCGGGGCCTCAACTGGGGGCACCCAAGCCCTGGAGGCGATTTTAACGGCATTACCGGCCAATATATTGCCCATACTGATTGTGCAGCACATGCCAGAGAATTTTACCCGCACCTTTGCCAAACGTCTGGATGAGTTGTGTCGGGTGGAAGTTAAGGAGGCAGAGGATAACGATGCCTTGTTACCAGGAAGAGTGTTAATTGCCCCGGGAGGCAAACACATGATGTTGCAAAGCACCCGCTTCGGTGCCTCGGTTCAGGTGAAGGATGGCCCTTTGGTGAGCCGTCATAAACCGTCGGTGGATGTATTGTTTCGGTCGGTGTCTAAATTTGCCGGCAGCAATGCGTTGGCCATAATTATGACCGGCATGGGGGATGATGGTGCCCGCGGCATTAAAGAAATTCACGATACCGGCGCCAAGACCATCGCACAAAATGAAGCCACCTGTGTGGTTTATGGCATGCCGCAAGAGGCGGTAAAACTGGGTGCCATCGATCATGAGATCGCTTTGCAAAAAATTCCGGAAATGATTGTTGCGCACAAGTGAACCAGACGAATTAAATGATTGGCATTAATAGTGAACAAAATTTCGAAATGTTATGGCTTGTAAATTATTAGGGAAAATTTGGCTGTTATAGATTTATTAAGGTAGGAAAGATGAATACAACAGCGACTCAAAAATTGATTCACGTGGTTGACGATGAAGAAATCAACCGAGACCTGTTACAGGGCATTCTTGAAGATGATTATCGGGTGCAATGTTTCGAAAATGGTGAAAGTTTCCTGCAAGCCTTTGAACAATCTCCGGCCGAGATTGTGCTGCTGGATGTGAATATGCCTGGATTAGACGGACTGGAAGTGTGTCGGCGCCTGCAAGATATGGAGTCGCCGTCTCCGGTGATTTTTGTTTCATCCCTGGCCAGCAACGAGGAGCGGCTGGCAGGTTATACCTCTGGTGGTTATGACTATATCGTTAAACCCTGCGATCCACAGGAATTGTTGGCCAAGATTATTTTGATACTGAAGCAAAAAGAGCAATACCTGCAACTGGAAGAGCAGCGTCAGGAAATTTTTAGCGGTTTCATGGAGGCGGCTACCAGTGGCGGCGAGCAGGGGGTTCTGCTGAAATTTACGGTGGAGGTATTTGAAACCAAAAATTATCAGCAATTGGCCGAGCTAGTGCTGACGACCATGAATGAATTGGGTGGTTTAATCGCGAGTGTGGAAGTCACCGGCCAGCAATTTCCCTTAACCTGGGCCAGTGGTGGTCCTTGCCCACCCATGGAAGAAGAAATACTGACCATGCTCAAAGGCAAGGGTCGTATCTTTAAGTTTGGTAACCGCTACCAGATCAATGAAAGTAACGTACGGGTGCTCATTAAAAACATGCCGGAGGGCAATATTTCCGGACGCATGATCGATCATATTCCATTGTTACTCAGAATAGCTTCGGCTCGAGTGATAGAAATTGATACCGCCGTTAATTTAACCTCCAGTTTAGAGGTCATTAACACCGTGCAGCTGGTGTGCGAGGAGCTGTCATCCTGTGAGACTGACCTGAGGCGGAGTATGTTGCGCCTCACTAGTGGTACCGAGGATGAATTAGTACGTATGCGCAATGAGGTGCCCTATCTGGCATTAACCGAAGAACAAGAAGAAAAGTTATTTAAGTCTTTCTCTAACGCTCTTGAAAACAGCGGACGTTCGGCTGAGGAAATAAACATCATCTGTTCACGCTTTGCCGATATAGTCACCAATCTAAGAAATCTACTCTGAACTAGTGCTAGATGATTATACTTCCGGGCAATAAACACGCTGACGTGTTTAAACGATGAAAACGATGAAGATGAGTGCGCTTAAGTGGGTAAGCCTAATTGTCTGTATCATCATTTTTTTTGCCGCAGTTAATCACAGCCTGCAACGTTGGGTTATCTTGCCTAGCTTTATTGAACTGGAACAGCAGCAGGCCCACGCCGAATTATCTAGAGTTATGGATGCTATCGAGCGGGAAGCAGAACATATTGATCTTCTGTTGAGTGACTGGTCTAACTGGGATGATAATTACCAATTTGTACAAGACGGTAATCAATCTTTCATAGACTCAAACCTAGTATGGGAGACTATGGCAGGCACCAGTGCCATTCACCTGATGTATTTTTACAATGCCCAGCATCAGCTGGTATGGGGAGAAGTGTTTGATTCAGACGAGGGTTTGCTAGATTCGCAAGAATTTTCTTTTACTGTAAAGACCAACCATGAAAGCCTGCTTCACCATGCATCTGTCACCAGTTCTATTTCAGGTGTTATAGCCACTTCATTAGGCCCCATTTTAATAGCTTCACGCCCCGTGCTTACCAGTCAAGGAAGCGGACCCATCATGGGCACGATTATCATGGGCCGTTTTCTTGATGTATTTTTTTTGCAAAATTTGGCGGCTCAAACACGAGTTCAATTTAACGCCTACCAGTGGATTGGGTTGACTGAAAAAGATCGAAATGACCTAGCGCTGGAGCGATTGCTTGCTGGGGAAAGCGTCATTACCGAATTGGATGACGAGCAACTAAAAATAGAGGGGATCATCAAAGGCGTTGACGGACAACCCGTGTTGTTGGTGCGTGCCGTAATGCCCAGGGCCATCATGAACCAGGGCTTAAAGGTAGCCACTTTAGTTTCGGTGGCGGTATTGGTGAGCTTAGTTCTGCTGGGGTTGATACTCTTGTTGGGGGGGCGTAATTATACATTGCGTATGGAGGCTTCCAATAAACGTATTAATAAGCTGGTTAGAATCCGTACCCGGGAGCTTAACGAGGCCACACTAAAGGCCGAAGATGCCGTACTCATCGCTAAGGCCGCCAACGAGTCTAAGAGTGTTTTTTTGGCGAACATGAGTCACGAAATACGCACCCCCATGAACGCTGTGATTAATCTCTCTTATCTTTGTTTGCAAAAAGATCTCAGCGGCAAACAACGTGGATATATTGAAAAAGTTAATAAATCGGCCAACTCGTTACTGCGCATCATTAACGATATTCTGGATTTTTCCAAAGTGGAAGCTGGGCAGATGCAGGTTGAGCAGCGTGATTTTTCCCTGGACGATATATTTTCCCACTTGGCTGTGCTGGACATTCTTAAGAGCAAAGACAAGGACGTACAATTGCTCTTTAATTTACATCCCAATACACCGATTTATGTGCGTGGAGATGTGCTGCGTATTAATCAAATATTGCTTAACTTTCTCAGTAACGCCATTAAGTTTACAATTGACGGCTATATAATCATCTCTATTGAGATGATTAAGAAACAGCAAGATCAACTCACCTTACAATTCAGGGTGGAGGATACAGGTATCGGCATGACGCAAGCGGTGGCCGATAAAATGTCACAGCCCTATACCCAAGCGGATAGCTCTACCACTCGCCGTTATGGCGGTACCGGATTGGGCTTGGTTATTAGCAAGCAACTAATTGAACTCATGGGCGGGAACTTTAAATTTTTGAGTGAGGAAGGGAAGGGCACGCAGGCTATTTTTACGCTGCCGCTGACATTGGCTCAGGATGAACAGGCTAATGAGCCAAAGCCACTAAAAGTATTACTGGTGAGCCAGGATCAAACCACAGCGCAGACCATATACCATACCCTGACTGCATTTAATATGCAGGTGCAAACACAGTTGGCTATGCCGAACTCAGCGCTAACCAATAAGGAGTTTGACGTATTGTTATGGGATGAGTCCATAGCGCTTAAAGAACTAATGGATTTTTTCTCAGCTCAGCAGCAAGCTGACACGAACATGCCGGTATCAGTATATTTGTGCAATCAAGAGCAGCTGCCAGAATCCTTGCAAGCTTTCCCTGTTAGGTATTTGGTGAAACCCTTGTACTTCTCAAATTTTATGGCCTGTATTTCATCAGAAAATGTTAATCAGGCGGTCACCTCCAGTAAGCCTAACGAACTTATTAATCTTTCTGAAAGACTGTACCAAAAAGTGGGCATGCAGCGAATTCTTGTGGCTGACGATAATGAGTTAAATCAGGATATTATCGTCGATCTTTTGCAGGATTGTGGCTCACAAGTGGTGGTCGCCAATAATGGGCAAGAGGCACTGAGTTTACTGGAGCAGAAAGAGTTTGATGTGGTACTCATGGACATTCAGATGCCGGTCATGGATGGCATGGAAGCGACCCGGCGGATTCGTTTACGCAGTGAGTGGAATAAAATCCCCATTATTGCGCTGACCGCCAGTGCCACCAAAGCAGAAAGAACAGAAGGTTTGGCCAGTGGCATGAATGAATACCTCACTAAACCCATTATCCCTCAAGAATTGTTTGCAGCCTTGGGTCGCTGGTGCGTGCCTAAAGGTGCCCAGGGGAACGTCAATACAGAATCTGAGGCACCATTGGTTGATACTGGCCAGGCAAAAAGTGAATGCATTGAGAATGCACCTTCATCTGTAGAGTCGTCTAATGTACTGGATGTGGCTGCGGGTTTAAAAACCTGTAATGGTAAACATACTTTGTTTGAAAAATTGTTGGATAAATTTATCATCAAGTTTGCGCACATAGATGGGGATATTGAGAGTTCATTAAAAAATGAGGAAACAGCCCACGCTCGAAGTTTGGCCCATAATTTAACGGGAGTGGCTGCCAATATTGGCGCCCTTGCACTTTCAGAAAGTGCCCGGCAGTTAGATAAAACACTTGCGGCTAATGCTGATGCCTTTCCCGTATCGCACTTACAAGGACTGAGCGAACAACTGCAACAAGTGTTACAGGCTATTAAGCAATACCGACAAAAAAAATAATTAACTGAGATAGTGTTAAATAGAGTAATTATGAGTCTGTTTTTTTACCACCCAAGCCGCTTAAGGCAAAACCGTTTTACGGCGGTTGGCCCCCAGAATCACCAATAAAATACCCGCCAATATTAAAAAACTGGCCAGCAAGAAACGTAAGGAAATATGTTCATGAGCCCAGATCAATCCTCCCAGAGCAGCCAGTATGGGCACACTAAGCTGTAGCACTCCGGCGCTAAGCGTGCTGAGGCTGGGCAAGACTCGATACCATAACCAGTAACCCAGTGCAGACGTGATGGCCCCTGAGGCTAGGGCGAGCATAACTGATTGCCCATTAAAATTAGCAGGGCTCCATAGCCAGTAAGCAGGCAGTAACAGACACAAAAAAGGCAAGCTCAGTATAAAGTTTTTACAGGTGTCCAAATCAGCGTGGCGGCTGTGTTTTCCAGCCAGGGTATAAAAAGCCCATGCCATGCCAGCCAAAACCATTAATGCAGAACCCAACAGGGAAGGGCGCTGAGCATCCGGTAACGCCCAATAGATGAATCCGCCCATTGCCATGGTCATGCCCATTAATTCAAAGGTATTAGGCCGTTGACCGCTCAATATTTGTTTTGCCAGCATAGTGAATTGCACGGCGCCAAACAGAACCAGAGCACCGGCGGCGGTGTCTAGTAGCAGGTAGGCATAAGAGAATCCAGCGGCATAGAGGAATAAATAAGCACCTCTTAGCCAGTCTTGCGACGAAGAATCTTTCATGAGGCGTGGTACCGAATGCCCTTTAAGAGCAACCAATAACGCCAACATGAAGGCCCCACTTATTAATCGAATCAGAGTGAAACTATTGGCATCCATTTGATGAAGATTCAAAGCAAGTCGACATAATATGCTGTTGCCGGCAAAAGCCAGAAGGGCAAGACTAATGAACATAACCAGTTGCACGGGATATCATACTCAAAGAAACAATCGGGGGATTATAAGTGGCCCATGGGCGGGTAAACAGGTTTTATTAAAATAATGTGCGTTTATTAAAAAAGCTCTACGTCGTCGCTGTCCTGGTTGGTATTTTCTGGCCCTTGTTCTTCGGCCAAACCTTCCTTACTCACCAAATCATCTACCAATTCTTCCTGCTCATCAACCAAATGCTGCAATAGCCGTATTAAACTGTCGAACGTCACCTGAATGGTTTCGTAAGATTGAACTTTATTCATGGCCTCGTTTACTTTCTTTTCAATGCTGCGCATTAAATAGACTTCCTGGTCTTCATCCAGACCCAGGGTGGGCATGGCCGCTTCCAAAGACGTTAACAATTCATTAAGCAAGGTGGAGCCACTCTCCTGACCATTACGCATCTGATTGGCCAGGTCATCCAGTGTCATTCGAATATTTTTAAAACTGTCGGAGAAATTAATTGTATGTTCTTGCAGCAACATCTCCATTTCCAGCTGCATAACTTTTTGATTGGAGCAGGCCAAAATAGGCGGAATAACATCTTTATAACGCCCGTAACGAGCCGGGTCATCCATGGGCATGTTTTTTACTAAACATGCCACTACCTCATAATTTATTTGTGTGCGGTGGCCAAAGTCAAAGAAGCGATCTTCCTCACGCAGGCGCATCATAAGTTCTTTTTCCAGGGGTTTACTGCTGGGTTCACTGCTGAAAAATAGCGTTTCTTTCTTGGTTTCAAATACCAGGCAGGTTTTCAGCTCCAGGCTCTTAAAAATGTGGAATATAGCTGCGGCAAGCTGGTCAAAGTTACTGATGGCGTAGGTTTTTTCAAAAAATTGAACGATAAGTCCTAATTCGCTGGCCCCGGTCATGGACTCGATGGCGGTGCTTTGTGCTTCCTTAAACTGGCTTTGTAAACTGACTTTTTGTTCGTGGTTACGCAGCAGGGCTTTAACCTTGGCCACTACTTCGCTGGATTCAAAAGGCTTGGCCACATAATCGTCTCCCCCTGCGCTGTAGCCTTTAATGCGTTCGTCCAGGGAGGTGTGGCCGGTAATAAATAAGATGGGTGTGAACAGAAACTGCGAATGGTGGCGAATTTCATGGCACAGCTCATAGCCGTTGGCATCGGGCAGCTCTACATCCAGAATAATAATGTCTGGTTCTAGGCGGAAAATCAGCGCCAGCCCATCCTTGCCATTGTCCGCAAAGTGCAGCTCCACCACGCTTTTCAAAGCCCGACGAATGTATTTCTGGGAAATGGTATCGTCTTCGATAACAACCGCTTTTTTCATAACCTGTCCCTCGCCCAATAAATTGAGTATAGACAGTTTACTTAAAGCGCCTTGGGCTATTTGTGCTGTTTTAGCAGTTTTTTTAGCTCCTTGGCTTTAATTGGGTCCTTCATGGCGGCTTTTAACTTATCACGGGCAGCATTAATCGCGTCGTATTCTTTTTGGCAGCAATCTTCAAATTTTTTTCCGCTGCCACAGGGGCATAAATCGTCTGGGTTTTGTTTATCCATGTGAGACCTGTGCTGTGTTTTCCGGGTATAAGGTCGTTAACTCTGAGCCTTTTGGCTTAGTTATTTTAACGGGTTTGTGGGCACGCAGTAATTGCCATAAATATTCACCCTGCCAACTGTCGTTAACTGGGGAGTATAAAAAATTGTCCAATTGCTGGAGCGCTTCTTTTAAGGCTGGCTCATCAATCTGTTTGGTCAAATTACTGAGGCTGTTGCCATCAAATTGCCATTGTGATCTTGCCCAGTTCAATATGTGGGCGCGAGCCTGGCTGGCATCGTTGTCACGACAGGCCTGGCGTATGTCTTTTAAACGCGGGTTAAGGGGCGCTGGTTGATTGAGTGTGGTGGGTGTTTTATTTGTCGCTTGACTCTTTATCCACCACAACCCCAGGGTTGCAAGCCATAACAGCAATAAAACTAAACTCACCAAGGGCCACAATAGCGAGCCACTTGGGGGCGCCTGCTGGGTGCTGTTGTCAGATTGAGAGGAGGGCACCATTGGCAAAGGCTTATCCTGGACATTTTCTTGAGTAGGGTTGTTATTAAAGGTGGTTAAGCGTTGGGCAGGAATCACCGCGTATTCGATACGCCCATGCTGGGTATTCCACCAGGGGATACGAATTTCGGGCAGAGTACGACTACCCACTTCGGTGGGCACGATGGCAATGCTCTGGCTGCGAATACCAATGATGCCATCATCTGTGGTCACGTCCTGGGTCTTGGCCTGGTCCGGGTAATATTTAAAACCCTTACTGGGCGCCAGCACAATTTCAGGCAATTGCGCCTGGCTTAATCCTTTTGCCTTAAACTCAATTTGCAAAGTCAATGGCTCCCCAAGTGATAAGGACTGAGGGTTGCCATGCCATTCATAATCCAGAGTCACGGCCTGCGCGGGTAACCAGGCGGCTTGAGGGTAGCTGGCGGGCTGAGGCAAAACCTGAATTTTTAAAGGAGGCTGGCTCACACGAATGGGGCGACCGGGACGCCAACGGCCGTTGTTGACTTCTCCTGTGTACCTTGGACCCGGGATAACCATCTCTCCGCTTACTTGAGGGTAAATAACATAGTTACGTTCATACACAT
>Ga0209081_1001630_pt1 | contig 13381 bp, 16 predicted proteins | sample GOMGulsemesocosm_4_FD_184636 | JGI IMG/M metagenome (GOLD analysis project Ga0209081, IMG submission 184636) | Methane-oxidizing microbial communities from mesocosms in the Gulf of Mexico - GOM15B Gulf of Mexico (SPAdes) (version 2) | ecosystem: Environmental > Aquatic > Marine > Cold seeps... | reverse complement strand
ACAATCCGATCGGTGGACCTGCAGAGTATGGACTTATATCCGTAAAGGGCTACTCCGGCGCAGTTCTAGCGGATACCAAGTATAGACTGGGTCGCCTTCCGCAACCTATGGGAACAGTGCCTACAGCAGCCGCTGGGGTGTAGTTGAATTCAGACTAGATTTGGCCAAAGCAGACGTACAGTAGCCCTGTGCGGACCAGCATGTAGGGGGCTGAGGGTTAGATGCCCTCGGCTAGCCGATTAAACATGGCTACCTCGTTCCTATATTCAAATATACCTTTTTTGACGGTTCGCGATCACAGTACGACTGAACTTGAATCAATACTCTGCCTGCTGCAATTGCTTTTACATAACCCTCTGAGCCCCGCGTATCGACTAAATCATTTCTTTCTTCGATGGATATGAGCAATGGTGATTCTGGTATAAAGCTTCCTTCGTAATCATAGGCGTGGACTACCAACAATCTTGGATGCCACTTGTCACCAACATTTAAATCAACTGAGACCGGCACTACCTCTAGTTTTCTAGCTTTTGGGGATTTATTACATGCATCTTGACCTGTGTAAATAGTATACATGCGGTAGCCTGCTTGAATTACTTCATTTGGTTTCCTCGAACTTGCTGCTTCTGCTATAACTCCGGCATTAATTGAGGTCATGTAGACATAAATTATGACTCCAAAAACATTCCTTATCATGATGAAGCTTCCATATTGTTTAACGCCGTATTGGTGGGCAGCCGGAACCTGACCTGTTTCCGTTAGAGCTATTACCTCCTACGGATTAAATTGATAATGCTAGCCTGGCTACTGCCTCTAGTTGCTGCCTTAACTCGCCGCTTATTTCGTTGTTTGATCATCTTCCTACTATTCCAATCTTCGAACCCACATCGGTAATAGACTTTATACTGCATGCCGAGTTTCGTCTTTTTCCACTTTAGCTTCGTACGGTTAATCGGTATTGCAAGTTGGCATACTGCTACGGTTGAACCATTGTTGGAGCAGGTAAGTTCGACCCTACACTCATGTCCTTCGTAAGAATGAGTAAAAGAAAATTCACAACCGTCTGTAGACGGATAGAACAACGAATTAGGTGATTCCGACACCTGAAATGTGCCCTGGTGAACGATCCGTTCTTCGGAGTAAATTACAAAACAAGCGATTACCTGAATGTCACTCATGGAAGCCTAACCGCTTAATAGTGAGCTGCGCACATCTGCTATTGAGTGTTTCTAGCATTTGACGCTAGCTCGTTGCATTAGAAAGAAATACAGGCAGTTTTACAGATTCCCTTCCGCTCAAGGCGAGCCGTCCCATAAACAATGTTCGTGGGTTTTCCCCATAAGTCCCTATAGGGGCTCGCAACCGTTCGATGTAGCTTGTGATTGAGAATGTCAAAGTGGCTAAGTGAGCATAGCCTAGGTGTAAAACGAGCGCATTGCTTCGCAGCACATAGATATTCTGTGCCTATGAGTAACCGTACGAGTCGGTATAGGCCGATTGAGCGCGGGCCAAAATGTCTGCTTAGCCTGGCCTTTGATCATGATCACCCAAGTGTCCGAACGGCGGAAATGGGTCGAGAACAAACAACAGGCGTATTACCCCTCGTCCTCAAACACTGGCAGGTGCAGCAGATAGCCGCTGACACCCAGGCCAATGACGCACAACAAAGCCACGGCCCACCACTGCCCAACCACCCACATAGAAATGGCCATGCTCAGCCACAGCCAGCACAGGACGCGGCGACGCACTTTGCGCGGCATGCCCAAACCCGACTGGTAGGTTTGTAATATTTCGCCAAAGTATTTGTGTTCGAGCAGCCAGTTATGGAAGCGCTCGGATGAGCGAGAAAAGCAATAAGCGGCCAGTAAAATAAAAACAGTGGTCGGCAGCAGCGGTAAAAATATACCCAGCACGCCCAAGACGATGAACAGCCAACCGATGACCAGCAACAGCAGCTTTGTCGATTGTTTTAGCATGGGTTATTCACCCGCGTAGGCCTTGCGAACTTCATCGGCAATGATTTTAACACCCTCGTGAAGGGTCTTCTCATCGAGGCAATAGGTGACCCGAATACACTCGTGGCGATGTTGCCAGTCTTCTTCCAGCCCCACGAAGCAATGGTGCCCCGCGGCAACCAACACGCCCTTCGCCTTAAGCCGCTGGTAGAGCAGTTGGCTGGTTATTGGCAGGTCTTTAAACCACAGCCACAGGAAGATGGCGCCCTCGGGCTTGTGGATATAAAACGGCAGGTCACCCATGGCCTCACGGAAGGCGTCGGCGGCAAGCTTGGCGCGTTGGCGATAAAAAGGTTTTACAATGTCACGGCTGGCGCGCAGCACTTCGCCATCGGCGAACAGCGGCTTAGCAATTGCCGGACCCAGATTGCCGCTCGACAAGCAGGTAAGGCTGTTGATGTTGGAAAAATCTTTAATGATTTCCTCATTCGCCACCACTATGCCCGTGCGCGCCCCGGGCAGTCCCAACTTCGACAGGCTCAAAACAACAATGGTGTTGTCGTTCCAGTGGGGCGTCACATCTTCAAAGATAATACTGGGAAAAGGCGTGCCATAGGCGGCGTCGATGATCAGCGGAATACCTTTGGCCTGGGCAATCTTATCGAGCTTGGCAATTTCTTCGTCGGAGAGCACATTGCCGGTGGGGTTGGTTGGGCGAGAAACACAGAGCGCGCCGGTCGAGTCGTCGACCACCAACTGATCAAAATCGACGTGGTATTTGAACTCTCGGTTCTCCAACAGCTCGATGGTCGGCCGGGTGGCCTTAAAGAAATTCTCGCTTAAGCCGACATCGGCATAACCAAGGTACTCGGGTGCCAGCGGCAGTTGGATGGTCTTGTGACTGCCGTCGGAAAACTCACCGGCGAACATATTAAACAACACAAAGAAGGCCGACTGGCTGCCGTTAGAGATACCAATATTTTTAGCGCTGATGGGCCAGCCGAATTCTTCATTCAATAGTTTCGCGGCCAGCTCACAGAAGACTTCATCGCCCTGAGGGGACTGATAGACACCCAACAGCTTATGACGCGCCTCATCATCGTCGATCACCTGCTGCAGCTTTTCGGCAAACAGACTTTCCATGGCCGGTATTTTGGCTGGGTTGCCGCCACCCATGAAGATGATGTCTGGGTTCACATTCAGTGCTTCACCGAGGTCTTCCATCAAGTTAACAATGCCGGACTCCGACGTGAACTTCTGACCAAAGCGGGAATATTTCATAAGCGACACGAACCAATTTCATAAAGCTGGCCACCCCCATGGTGAGGGTAAAGCCATTAAAGCAACAAAAAATGCTCAATAGTGTGAAGTTAAGGGCCATAGAGCGAACTCAACTTGCGTTGCTAAGTGTTATGCCACCAAAGCATCCAGCGCCTTACACAGTGACGCGGTGGCACTGTCGGGCAGAATCAATAATAGGTCGCAGTTAAACGGGTGCCCTTCAAGGTGATAATTAATCTCTACGGTCGTCAAACCCGACCAGCCGTCAATCTGCGGCACCTTAAAGTCTGCCAAGGGTACATGCAGAGAAGCCACTTCCGAAGCAGGCAATACCGGCGCAGCCACACCCAACTGCTCTGTCAACATGGGCAGGCACACATGGGTAATGGTGTCGGCCAATTGCATCAACAACTTCTGAGCATCAGCGTCGGACTCAATGTCGACCTCGCGTTGCTGAGCCAGGTCGCGAAAACTTGATTCGGTAATGGCCACCAGCGCACAGCCTACAACGGTATTGGGTTCACCGCCCCCAACGCTGAACGGCCCCACTTCAAATCGCTGCGCCACGCCTGAAACCGCCTCCAAACCCTGTAGGCTTACTAAGGCATCGACCAGGTCATCGGCTTTAGTTGCGCGCACGACGGGAATCGACAACTCGACAAACACCTTTGAGAAACTCGCGAGCTGTTCACCCGCAGCCCCCATGGCAACATTACTGATTTCTTGCAGGCAATCACGCTGATCTTCGGTAAACGGCAGGGGTTGAGACACAGACGCCTCCTTAAATAATGGGTAACAGGCTCGCTAAAGCGCCAAGAAGTCGTGGGTGGGTTTACAGCAGGCCGTAATCACTCAACACGCCCTGTAGCTTCTCTTTATTGATGGGTTTTTTGATGAACTCTAACGCGCCAAGTTTCATAACCCGTTCGCGAGCTTCAGGCTGTATGTCGCCGGAGATGACAATGACGATGGTTTTAAGGCGTTCTTGCTGAATCAACTCTAAAACTTCATAGCCATCCATAACCGGCATGGTGAGATCTAAAAACACCATCTCTACCTTACCCGCACGCACAGCTTCTATGCCTTCGGCGCCATTCACTGCGAAGGTGATATCGACATCCCAGTCACCTGGAAGTGAGCGCGCAACCTGTTTGCGTGCCATGTTCGAATCATCACAAATTAATAACGGAATACTCAAAGTGCTTTACTCTCGTACTTATATAAATAAACGACCTAACGCCTATGAGTATAGCGGCGTTAAGTTTTAATGGGGGCATAATATAAAACTAACCTAACAGGAACAACGTGCAGCGCTTGATCTGAGTGGATAACAGCAAACAAACATCCTCGCGGCACGAAATTCAACCAAATACTTTGCGCTACTCAAGCCCATAGGCCAATTGCGCAGCCTTTAAACTCGCGGCTGTTTGAGGGCCCAGCAATACACCTCGGTAGCGCCCCTCGGGATCAAAGATCACCGTTGTCGGCAACACCTTTGGGCGCTCATAACCTAAGGTGGCCACAGGGTCGCTCTGCAGCACAGGGAATTTGATCGCTAACTTGCGTCGCTGCTGTTGCAACACACTTTGCTCTGGCTGATCAAAATTGACACCGAGCACATAACCCAGCTGCATTTCGTGCACATCATTAAGTTGGGGAATTTCTTCAATACACGGTTTGCACCACACGGCCCAGTAGTTAATAAACACCCACTGGCCGCGCAAATCCGCCCAGCGCAATGATTGCCCGTCGTCCAAGGTAAAGCGGGTGCCGCGGCAGCCACTGAGCAATAGGCAAACACACACCAGTACAATAGCCGCCCGATAAAACCCCGTCGTCTTGGGTGCTGACAACAACATCAACTGGCTCGGCTATTGCGTGAATCTTGCGGGTTTTGATCTTGAGAGGTCTCATCAGAGTCTACCTCTGCTGAGGAAGCCTCTGTGGATAAAACCTCCGAGGAGGAGGACCCAGTAATGCTTTCTGAATCTTCAACGGGCTGAGCAGTGTCCAGCTCTACGGCGGTATCTCCCTGTTTGTGGCTCTCCCCGGTTGCTGTCGGTCGGTTCTCTGCGGCGTGTCCGGCAAACACAGCCGAGGCTTCGCCGCCCGCTAGGGTTTGGTAACCCGCCAGCTCACTGTGCAGCATCTCTAAACCTTCACCCTCATCAGGGTAGTCATCGGCCGCGGGGCGCGCAGCATGAAAAATATTTGCCAGGGGTACATCAAACTGCACCTCAACATGCTGGTCGATGGACAGCAGCCGCGCCGCCACCTCAGGGAACCACTCAAAAGTTTGTAGGTAATCACTGACCCCTGGCATCTGCGACTTCACGCCGACGATATCGGCCAAGCTGCGCAACGTGACGGTGCCCAGATCACGGCAGAGCACATAGTCAGATTGCTGGGTCACGGCAATGACCCGCTGGCGCAAGAGCTGATCACGTACCCGCTGCCACTGATCCGCCTCAATGCCGACCTTCAACAACTGCGTGTCATTTGCCGCAACACCGGTGCGCAAGCACTCGTGAAAACGCCAGAGAGCGAGCAGCGCCGCGATAAGGTCTGGATAGGTTTCACCGATCACCATGGTTTTGTAGGTCGACAGGTTACGCACCATCACCGCACCGGCCAAAATAATCATCCACAGCAGGTTCACCCACAGCAGGAACAGCGGCACTATCGCAAAGGCGCCGTAAATCATACGGAAGTCAGAGTGCGCAACCAGCAGCGCAAAGAGGTACTTTAAAACCTCGAATAAAATGGCACTGACCACACCACCAAACAGCGCGTGTTTCAGTGGTACCTTACAGTTAGGCACGGCAGCAAACAGCAAGGTGAAGGCCGCAGCGGTCAACAGCCACGGCACATAGCCGAGCAACACCGGCATCAACCCCAGGCTGTCATACTCGCTCACCATGAGCTTAAGCGACAATAAGTAAGTGCTAACACCAAAGCCCAGCCCCAGCAGTAGCGGCCCTAAGCTCAACACCGCCCAATAAAGCAGGAAGTTCGACAGACCTTTGCGCGCCTCTAGAACACCCCAGACGTCATTAAATGCCTGCTCTATGCTCTTCAGCATCAGATAGGCCGTGGCCACCAGCATCGCAATACCCACCCAAGTCAAACTGCGCGCCTGGGAAGAGAATTCCTGTAGGTATCCGTGCACCTGCAGTTCAGAGCTCGGCACTATGTAACCTAATAAGAACGTTTGCAGCTCCTCGCCCATGCCCTGCATCGAAGGGATCAGCGAGAACATGGCGTAGGTGACCGTCATCATCGGCACTATGGCAAAGAGGGTCATGTAGGTCAGAGCGGCGGCGCGCTGCTGGCAACGCTTAAGGCGGAATTGCGTTACCACGAAGGGAATAAAACGCCACATTAACGTCAAGTAGTTCATCTCAATTCTCTGGCCCGCAGGCTCGGTCTGTGTGTGAAGGGGCATCGGCTGATATAACGTGCGCCCAGCACCGCTTAAGTTACAATTATGTCGCCAATGGCATTGGGGTCGCTGGCGTTAATGATTACAATAGCCACCTTTATCGCGCTTCGAGGCTATTGGGCCGAACCGCCATCACATGGGTATTTTTAACCATAGCCACTATTTGAACACAGCGATTTAGTCGCCGTCGCCGACCTCGCCACAAGGCGCGGATATAGTGGAATGCTTAAAGCGACTCTATTTATATACAGAAACATAAAGGATATTCACTGGATGGTCACTATCTATCACAACCCTCGCTGTTCTAAATCCCGCCAAACCCTGGCATTGATTGAAGATAACAATGTGCAGCCAGAAGTCGTGCTCTACCTGGAAACCCCGCCCAGCGCCGGCGATATTAGCGAACTGCTGAACAAGCTCGGACTTGAGGCGCGTCAACTACTGCGCAAGGGCGAGGACGCTTATAAAGAAAACGACCTGAAGAACCCTGCTCTGAGTGATGCAGAGTTAATCGACGCCATGGCGAAGTTCCCGAAGCTCATCGAGCGCCCAATCGTTGTGAAAGGCAATAAAGCCGTACTTGGCCGTCCACCCGAAAACGTGCTGGAACTGATCTGATATGTCCCTGCCGTTTGTTCTGGTTTTATATTATTCCCGCACTGGCGCCTGCGCCGAGATGGCCTTAGAGATAGCCCGTGGTGTAGAGCTGGCCAGCAGCGCTCAAGGGCAGAAGCTCGAGGCGCGGGTACGCACCGTGCCCGCAGTTTCGGCCAATACTGAGCAGACTGAAGACGACATCCCCGACAGCGGCGCACCCTATTGCAGCGTTAACGACCTGCGCGAATGCTCAGGTTTGATACTCGGCAGCCCCACCCGCTTTGGCAACATGGCCGCACCACTGAAGTTTTTTATCGATTCAACCAGCGACCTGTGGCTCAACGGCAGCCTCGCCGGTAAGCCGGCTGCCTGCTTTACTTCAACCGGCAGCATGCACGGCGGCCAGGAAAGCACCCTGCTCACCATGATGGTGCCACTGTTGCACCACGGTATGCTCATCACCGGCCTGCCCTACAGCGAACCAGAACTGATGCGCACCCAGAGCGGTGGAACGCCCTATGGCGCTTCGCACCTAGCCGGCAGCGATGGCCAGCTGAACCTGAGCCGAGATGAGCGCACGCTCTGTAAAGCGCTGGGCAAACGCGTTGCGGGCCTGGCTTTGAAACTCAGCTAGTGCACGTGGCACTGTCACCACAAAGTCCAACACAGGCTCGTCAGCGACAGGCCTGTAAGTTATCCACAACCCAGACGATCCATGCTTATGAACACTAGCCAGTCCGCCGATAACACTCTACCGCAGCCGCTGCGTGCCACTCGCCAGCTTTGTTACGCCAGCTATTTTGGTCTATTGGCTCTCTACGCTTGGCTAAACCTGAGCGCCGAGGTCTTCTCTGCCACAGGCCTCGTTGTGCAGTGGCTTCCACTGTTGTTACCGCTCTGGGGCATGCTGAAAGACGCCCATAGAAGTTACAACTGGCTGTGTTTTGTTGTGCTCGCTTACTTCCTGTTCATCGTGCCTAATGTCATGTCAGAACAAGTGGACTGGAGCGATTGGCTACAACTGCTGCTCACCTGCTCACTGTTTATCAGTGCGATGTTGGTAAGCCGTTGGCTACAAGCTTGGCAGTACCACATCAAGCAGCTCGAAATCTCTGCTGGCAAAGAGTCGTAAACACGCATCTGACGCACTGACTTGATGGCACATTAGACGCAATGACATTTTAGATTAGACTGACGACCACATTAATAGGTAAGGACACTATGGCCAACCAAGCACACAAGACCGCACAACCCGGCATTATCCGCCGCTTGCTGGGTTTCATCTGGGGCAGTATCACCTGGTTGCGCGTCGCCCTGCTCAACCTTGTCTTTATCGGTTTGGTACTGCTGGTGGTGTCATCCATGGCGCCACAAGAGCTGGCCACCATGCCAGAGAAAACCGCGCTGCGTATCAGCCCCAGTGGTTTTCTGGTGGATCAGTACAGCTACACAGACCCACTAACCCAGATACTGGAACAGAGCAGCCGAGAAAAAGCCGAGACTCGCGTCCTCGATGTTGTTGAAGCCCTGCAACGCGCCAAGCAAGACACCCGTGTCAGCAGTCTGGTGCTAGAACTCAATCACCTGCTGGGTGGAGGCCTCAGTAAACTGGAGGAGATTGGCGCTGCACTGCAAGATTTTAAAGCCAGCGGCAAACCCATCGTCGCCATCAGCGACAGCTACTCACAGGATCAATACTACCTCGCCAGCTTCGCCGATGAGATTATCCTCAACCCCATGGGCGCCGTGCTGGTCACAGGTTACAGCAGCTACCGAAACTACTTTAAAGACGCGCTCGATAAGCTCGCACTGAACTACCACGTGTTCCGAGCCGGCACCTACAAGGACGCCGTCGAGCCCTTCTTGCAAAACCAGATGTCGGACGTATCCCGCGAGCACAACCGCCTGTGGCTCGAGGACCTGTGGCGCACCTACCTCGAGCGTGTCGAAACAACCCGTCAACTGGACGCCGGCAGCCTCAACGATTACATCAACAATATTGATCAGCACATGGCGCGAGTCGGTGGCGATACGGCGCAATTGGCTCTGCAACTTGGCCTTGTGGATAAGTTGCGTTCACGCGCCGAACTGCGCAAAGAGCTCATTGGTAAGTTTGGTGAGGATGAGCAGGATGACTACCAGGCGCTGGACTACTGGGACTACCTGGACCTCACCGACGTCGAACAGCCCCAGCATCGCGATAAGGTTGGCCTGCTGGTCGCCAGCGGTATCATTCTCGACGGCGAGCAACCGGACGGCAACATCGGCAGCGATACCTTTAGTCAGTTGATTCGCGACGCGCGTAAAAACCAGCAGATCAAAGCACTGGTGGTGCGCATCGACAGTGGCGGCGGCAGCGCCTTCGCCTCGGAGGTAATCCGCCAAGAACTGCAAGCCACACGCGACGCCGGTATCCCGGTGGTTGTATCCATGGGCAGCGTTGCAGCATCAGGCGGCTATTGGATGGCCATGGCCAGTGATGAAGTCTGGGCGACGCCAACCACCATCACCGGCTCCATCGGTGTCTTCAGCGCCTTCCCTACACTTGAACAATCTCTGTCCAACGTCGGTATTCACACCGATGGCCTCGCCACCACAGAGCTAGCGGGCGCCCTGCGACTTGACCGGGAGCTTTCACCGCTGGCCGCAGGCGTATTGCAACAGGGGGTTAATCACGTCTATCAACAATTTTTGGCGCTGGTAGCCGAAGCGAGAAACTCAACCCCAGCGCAGGTTAATCAAATTGCCCAAGGGCGTGTCTGGACCGGCAATGCGGCACTGCAATTGGGTTTGGTTGATCAACTGGGTTCACTCAGCGACGCCATCAACGCCGCCGCAAAGCGTGCCGATTTAAGTCAATTTGAAGTTGAGGAAGTCCGCAAACCCCTCACCCCCAGTGAGCAGTTTGCCCAGCAGTTGGCGCAGGAATTTAACGCAACCATCGCCCTCGACACATCAAAGATAAGTTGGCTGACATCACTGAATACCGTATTGGCGCCGCTGACACAACATCTCAGTCCTCAACAACAGGTGTGGCTCGATGCGCGGGCAATCCAGGCAAGCTGTGTGGGGTGCGTTGCGCCTTAACACGCTAATGAGGGGCTGCGTCAAACAGCCCCTCATTTTTAAACATTATATTTTTGCCAAATCTACTGTTCGTTGTAAGCCTCAAGGCTGAGCTTGAAAGATGCTTACCCCACCGACAATCGTTTGCTCGACTTGAATATCTTTAAGACTTTGCGGTGCCTCCAGCGGGTTGCTGGACAAGACTACAAGGTCCGCAAGCTTGCCCGGCTCTATCGAACCCAAATCCTGTTCGCGGAAAATCTGCCAAGCGGCATCGATGGTAATCGCGCGCAGCGCTTTAAGTACCGAAATACGCTGATGTTGCCCCACCACAAAGCCTGACCGGGTTTCACGATTAACCGCCGTCCAAACCGAGAACAAAGGATCCATCGGCACGATGGGTGTGTCTTGGTGGATAGTAAATGGCAGCTCCAGCGCCGCCGCTGAGGCTGCGGGACTCATGTTCGCCGCCCGTTCAGGGCCCATGAATAAACGCCGGTGACGATCGCCCCAATAATAGGTGTGGGCGGAGAAAAAGCTCGGTGTAATGCCCCCTGATTTCATGGCCGCCAGTTGTTCATCGCGCGCCATTTGCGCGTGAATTAAAATCAACCGAGGGTCTTCCACCGTGTGCTTTTCCTGCGCGGCGGCAAAGGCGGCAATGATGTCATCAATGGCGCCGTCACCATTGCCATGGATGGCCATCTGAAAACCCGCTTGATGAAATCGCTCAACCCAATCAAACAATTTCTCACGAGGGATACGTGGGTAGCCACGGTAATTTTCATCGCCGTGAAATGCCTGATGATAAGGCTGGGAGAGGTAACCGGTATAACCCTGAATACTGCCGTCGGCGATCAGTTTAATGGCACCAATATTTAAGCGTTCATTTTCATACCAGTCGATTGAATCGGGGTCTTCGAGTAGCTCCTCACCCCACTCATCAAACAAAGGCCAAATCTCAAGGCGAAAAGGCACTTGCCCCAAGCGACTGGCCAGCGCCAGTGCCTGCCCCAAGAACTTAGGCGCGCCGCCATTCTGCGCCGTCGTCACACCCTTCGCGGCGTATTCATTGGACGCAAAGCGCACCATCTCAAGGAACACCGAAAAGCCAACATCAGCCGCGTGCACCTGAATTTCCGATACAGCGGTTTCTTCCATTAAGCCGTTTAAGCGCCCCTCTCTGTCGCGACCATAGACTCCGCCCTCTGGGTTACGGCTATCCTCAGTAATACCCGCTAGTTGCAGCGCAAGGGAGTTCACCACGGCCAAGTGGCCGGAGGCATGGGTGATCATCACCGGTTTGTCCGGAACCACCGCATCCAATTCAGCGCGGGTCGGATGGCGCTTTTCCACCAGCAGGGTGTCGTCATACCCCATGCCCAGCACCCAGCCTTCACCTTTAGTTGCGTAGGCGCGCAGCTGCTCCAATAGTTGCGAAATCGATTGCGTTTTACCTATCGGCGGGCTGCCTAAATTCGCCGAGATGACTTCCAACCCAGAACCTGGAAAATGCCCGTGCGCATCAATAAAACCCGGCAACAGCGTTTTACCGGTTAGGTCGTGTATCTGAGTGCGCTCATTGGTCAGCGCCAGTATTTCTTTGGTGGAGCCCACCGCCTTAATCCGATCGCGTTCGAGCAACACGGCTTCGACCACACGGTTATCGCCGTCCATGGTCAACACAGTCGCGTTGATGAAGGCTTGGCGTTGCGGTGGTTCTGGCGCCTTCAGAACCAGGTAGCCACCAAGAGCAACTACGAGCATGAACGCTAGGGCGGTTAACAGATATTTTTTAATCATCATGGACTGCTTTGTCGAGGTTAATGTCTTTCAAGGCACTAAGTTATAAGAATGTATTGAGATAAACAGTGTCTATATACGGCGTATAAATTAGCATTTACGATCACAGGTGATTATGTGGAGGGGAAAATCAGTTTATCACTAGATCCCAAGCGCGAAGATACAAAGTGAATAACGTATCCCGAAAGACTTTTCCTTGGCTAAACTCACACACGGCAACACCCAAAATAACGCGCCTAGACAAGCCCTAGCCGAAAGCCCACATACTCCGCCATCTAATGCAGTGGACGCTGCCCCTGCTCAGCCAAGGTTATCTCTACCCGACCGAGCGCATCTTCATATTCGAGGCTGAAGGTATTATCTGTGCGAGCAATCGCAATCAAACTTTTTGCCAATACAGTGACTGCCTCTTCCTTACTATTGGCTTCGATAAAATCGGCAAGATTACTTATAAAATCATCAGTGGTCATATCAGCTCCTACTGCCATTGGGCAGCCTACGATTATAGCGAGTGTCACGCTGGCGCGTCTGCCTAGATATCGACTCAAACAGCAAAGCCGCATGAGTCGGCCCTGCGGCTGTGCTAGTATTCTCGTCATTCATTCGATATTCAAACAGGAAACACCATGCCCAAGGCCAGTGAAATTAAAAAGAACGCCGCTATCGAGTACAACGGCAAGACCGTCATTGTCCGAGACATCGAACGCTCTGTGCCACAGGGGCGCGCCGGAGGCAGTTTGTACCGCATGCGTATGTACGATGTGGTGACCGGCAGCAAAATAGATGAAACCTTCAAAGACTCAGAAATACTGAATTTTGCCGACCTTATTCGACGCCCCGTCATGTTTTCCTACGTCGATGGCGAAGAGTACGTATTTATGGACAAAGAAGACTACACACCCTACAACCTTAATAAAGAATCCATTGCCGAGCAGGTTTTGTTCATTGATGAGGACACTGCCGGTGTGCAGGTCATTATTGTTAACGATCTACCGGTGGCCCTCGACCTGCCAGTACAGATTGAACTGGCCATCACTGAAACGGACCCTTCCATTAAGGGCGGTTCCGCGACAGCCCGAACCAAGCCAGCACTGCTATCAACAGGTTTGAGCATACAGGTGCCCGAACACATATCAACGGGTGACCGTATAAAAATCAACGTGGAAGACCGCGCCTTTATGGGACGCGCTGACGCTAAATAAGCACGGAATAAAGCTCAAGGTGGCTCGGTAACATG
>Ga0209081_1001629_pt1 | contig 13388 bp, 10 predicted proteins | sample GOMGulsemesocosm_4_FD_184636 | JGI IMG/M metagenome (GOLD analysis project Ga0209081, IMG submission 184636) | Methane-oxidizing microbial communities from mesocosms in the Gulf of Mexico - GOM15B Gulf of Mexico (SPAdes) (version 2) | ecosystem: Environmental > Aquatic > Marine > Cold seeps... | reverse complement strand
AAACAAGAAAAGAGTAAGCAAGAAAAATGTGATAATCAAAACAATAAGCAATCATTATCAAAAGGAGATAAGTCATGAGTACAGAAACTCTCCTTATTGAATTAGGCACTGAAGAATTACCCCCAAAATCATTAAAAACCTTAGCTATTGCTTTTTATGAAAGTATAAAATCTCAACTAGATAGTTGTGATTTAAGCTATGAAGATATTAAATGGTTTGCCACGCCACGCCGTTTAGCAATACAGGTTATCGAGTTAACGGATAAACAAGCAGATAAAGTAGTAGAAAAACGTGGGCCAGCGGTAAATGTTGCTTTTGATGATCAAGGTCAGCCAAGTAAGGCGGCTATGGGCTGGGCAAAGTCCAATGGTATTACGGTAGAGCAAGCCGAACGATTAACAACAGCAAAAGGCGAATGGTTATTACATAAAGCAACGGTTGCAGGTAAAACCATTAATGAATTAGTGCCAAGTATAGTAACGACTGCATTGAACAAATTACCTATTGCTAAACCAATGCGTTGGGGTGCAGAGCGTATTCAATTTATACGCCCTGTGCATACTTTAACATTAATGTATGGTGAGCAAGTTATTACAGGGACAGCGCTAGGGGTTGACTCAAGTAATCAAGTACAAGGTCATCGGTTTCATCATCATGGCTTGGTCACACTTAATCATGCTAACGATTATCAAGCTGAATTAGCAAAAGCATTTGTTGAAGTTGATTATCAAGCGAGACAAGAAAAAATAGTTGCGCAAATTAAAAGTGCAGCAGAAGGTATTTCAGCCGTTGCAATGATTGATGAAGAATTACTTGATGAAGTCACTTCATTAGTTGAGTGGCCTGTTACTCTTGTGGGTACTTTTGATGAAGACTTTCTTAATGTGCCTGCTGAGCCATTAATTTATTCTATGAAAGATCATCAAAAGTATTTTCCTGTAACAAGCAGTACGGGAGATAATTCAGGAAATGAAGCAGGAGAAAAAGCAGGGAAGTTAATTAATAAGTTTATTTTTGTCGCGAACATTGAATCAAAAGATCCGAACCAAGTCATTTTTGGCAATGAAAAAGTGATCCGTCCACGGTTAGCTGACGCAGAGTTTTTCTTTAAAACAGATCAAAAACAAACATTAGAATCAAGATTAGCAAGGCTAGAGTCCGTATTATTTCAAAAGCAATTAGGTACATTAAAAGCAAAATCTGAACGTATTGCCACATTAAGTATGGTTATTGCTGAATTACTTGGTGAAAATTCTGAACAAGCTTATCGTGCAGGTTTGCTCAGTAAAACAGATTTATTGTCTGATATGGTTCAAGAGTTCCCGCAAGTACAGGGTACTATGGGTAAGTATTATGCCTTGAATGATGGTGAAGATGCTGCTATTGCTCAAGCGTTAGAAGATCAATACCGACCACGATATGCAGGTGATAGCCTACCTGAAGCTAATATAGGTTGTGCGGTTGCTATGAGTGATAAAATTGATAGCTTAGTGGGTATCTTTGGTATCAACCAACCTCCTAAAGGTGACAAAGACCCTTTTGCACTACGAAGAGCTGCTATAGGTTTAATACGTATTGTTATTGAAAAACAGCTTGATTTAGATCTTGGTGTACTTATCAAAGAAAGTATTGCTTTGTATGGTGGTGTCACTGGCGATAAGCTTAGCAATAAAAATACGGCAGACAATGTACTAGATTTTATCATGGCACGTTTTCGAGCTTTTTATCAAGAGCAGGGCATTGCTGTTGATGTTATTCAAGCGGTGTTAGCGAAAAAACCAAGTTCACCATTAGATTTTGAAAAACGTATAAAAGCCGTGAGCTTCTTTAGAAAACTACCTGAGGCTACCACCTTAGCAGCGGCTAATAAACGCGTTGGTAATATATTAGCTAAGTTTGATGGTGAGCTTTATAAAAGCTTTAACATTGACTTAGCTATCGAGCCAGCAGAAAAAGAGCTTGCACAAACATTTCATCATATCCGTTTAAAAGTAGCGCCACTTGTTGAAGGTAAAAACTATCAAGCAGCCCTGACAGAACTAGCCGCACTTAAAACACCTATAGACACCTTTTTTGATAGTGTCATGGTCATGAGTGATGATGAAGCTGTAAAGGTTAATCGTTTAACCTTATTAAATGAAATTCGTAATAGCTTCTTTACTATTGCAGACATTTCAGTACTGCAATAAATAAAGTAGTTACTAATAAACTGAACTCTATACCGTCTAAATAATATTAACGTAGGCGGGTTTTTAATCGCACTTTTAAACCTTGTGCATGGACTAATAAACGATAACAGATTTGTGCTAGATCAAATAACGATATTAATATAGGCGTAAAGTATTAGTTAGAGGCTATTAGCCACGGTAAAGAAAAAACAATAATATTAGAGTAATCAGGAGAAAAATATGACGTTAGAAAAACACGACCTTCATCACGAATTCCCAGAGTTCAATGCTGAAATACATCATCTAAAAATTAATGATAATCATTTTGCGCGTTTATTTAATGATTACCATAAAGTTAACCAAGAAGTTCAACGTATTGAACAAGGGGTAGAAAATACCAGTGATGAATATATAGAGCAAAGAAAAAAACAGCGCTTGAAATTAAAAGATGAATTATTTGTTATGTTGAAAAAAGTAAACCTACCAGCATAATTAACTTTTTTTAATAAGGTATAAATAAGGTTTTTCATTTACTTGTTTGGCAATAAGTTCATGCTCCATAAAACGACAAAAACTTGGAATATCGCGGGTAGTTGAAGAGTCGTCACATTTTATTAGTAACGTTTCGCCACTCGCTATTTTTCGTATTGTTAATCTAACCATCATCACTGGTTCAGGACAACGGAGACCAATAGCATTTAAGAAATGATCTGCAGTTTTGTGTAAGGCGTTAGTCATAATAAAAATAGGCTAATTAAAAAGAATGTAATTATTATTATTACATCAATGATCAATAAATTAGTAAAAGTATAGCTAACAAGTCATAGCGTTTACAGCGATTTATTTTTGAAGGGTGATAGGTGATTGGTTCAAAACATTCAATAAACTATTGCTTATGCCTTATTTTGATAGTTTAGTCATAACTAGTCTTATCGTTTAGTCATAACTAATCTTGTTGTGCGATATTGTTTAAGTTAGGATGAAGATCATTGAGTAAAAACACAAAATAATGTAATAAAGTAAAGGACTAGCTATTATGAATAAACGTATTATTTCTGCAGCCTTTTTGGCCGCCACCATCTTACAACCTGCTGTGTATGCTAAAGACCAAAGTGTAAATGTTCTTGGTCATAATATCGAAAAACCCAACTCGCAGATGGAATACTCTCCGCACATTAATAAGGGCTTTCCTCAAAAAGTACTTTGGGGTGATACCCATTTACATACTACTTACTCACCAGATGCTGGTATGGTTGGCAACTTTAATCTCGGTCCAGAAGATGCTTATCGTTTTGCACGAGGTGAACAGGTTCGAGCAAACAATGGTATGCAGGTTAAGCTTGTACGTCCATTAGACTTTTTAGCGGTAACTGATCACGCTGAGTATTATGGCTTAATCCCTGCTTTACGTGCTGGTGATCCAAGTATTCTCTCGCAAGAAGTCGGTAGACGATGGTATAAATTGTTCAATGAAGGTGCAGAAGGGCAATACAAAGTTCTTTTAGAATTTGCGGACACTTTAAATAACAACACCGCCGCTTTTAATGCTGAAGATATTCGCCGTTCAACTTGGGAGATGGAAAACCGAGTTGCCGATGAATATAATGAACCAGGTAAGTTTACTGCTTTTATTGGCTATGAATGGACATCTACACCAGCGGGTGACAACCTTCATAGAATTGTACTTTTTAAAGATGATGCTAAAAAAACGGGTCAAATTATCCCTTTTTCATCTTTTGATAGTACCGACCCTGAAGACCTGTGGGACTTTCTTGCTAAGTATGAAGCTAAAACAGGAGGGCAAGTGATGGCAATCCCTCATAACTCTAATGTTTCTGGCGGATTGATGTTTGATACCAAAACGCTTAAAGGCAAAAAGCTGACTAAGGCTTATGCTGAAATGCGTGCACGATTTGAGCGTATTCATGAGATGACACAAATGAAAGGTGATAGTGAAACTCATCCTAAATTATCACCAGATGATGAGTTTGCTAATTATGAGACTTGGGATAAAGGTAACCTTACGGGTGTTACAGCAACAACAGATGATATGTTGCCAGCTATGTATGCCAGAGAATCTCTTAAAACAGGGATGAAACTAGAGAAAAAGCTTGGTGTAAATCCATTTAAAACTGGTTTTATTGGTTCAACTGATTCTCACACCTCACTTTCTACCGCAGGAGAAGATAACTTCTTTGGTAAGCTTTCTCAGCTAGAGCCAAATGCTAGTCGTTGGGAACATTATACTATTAAGTCAGATACGCCAGAGTTATCTACGTATGGTTCTGACACAACTGCATCAGGGCTTGCAGCTGTTTGGGCTACAGAAAATACACGCGCTGGTATTTTCGAGGCTATGCAACGTCGAGAAGTTTATGCTTCTACAGGACCTCGTATTACAGTAAGAGTTTTTGCTGGTTGGGATTTTGTTGAGACAGATATTCATCGTTCTAACTTTGCTCAGTACGGTTATGAAAATGGCGTACCTATGGGGGGCGATCTTACTAAAGCACCTAAAGGTAAAACACCTCACTTATTAATTCGTACATTACGCGATCCCGATGGCGCTAACCTTGACCGTGTACAAGTTGTGAAAGGTTGGGTAGATAAAAAAGGTGACTCTCATGAAAAGGTTTTTGATGTTGCTTGGTCTGGCGATAGAAAGATTAATTCAAAAGGTAAATTGCCAGCAGTTGGTAACACAGTCAATATTGCAGATGCGAGCTATACCAATACGATTGGTGAACCTTTAATTTTCACTCATTGGAAAGATCCTCAATTTGACCCTGCTCAAAATGCATTTTACTATGTACGAGTTTTAGAAATTCCTACACCGCGCTGGACAGCTTATGATGCTAAAAGGTTTGGTATCAAGATGGATAAAAGCGTATTAAATGAGCATCAAGAGCGAGCTTACACCTCTGCAATTTGGTATACGCCTTAGTGAAAAGAGCAGACAAAATGAATGCGATTTGGCGAGAGCCGCTCCTTCACTTTATAATCATTGGTGCCTTGGTATTCCTAGCTTTTGAGCTTAGCCAAGGTGATTCGATTGTGGAGGAGGATCATATTCGAATTGATGCAGGAACGATGGCACAATTGCAAGCACAGTTTAATCGTACTCGTTTACGTCAACCTACGGATGATGAACTATCTAAACTGATTGATAATTATATTAGAGATGAAGTTTATTACCGTGAAGCTCGTGCTATGGGGCTTGATCAAAATGATACGGTAGTTCGCAAACGGATGTACCAGAAACTAGATTTTTTACTGGAAGAGTTAACAGAAGAAAAAACACCCAATGATGAAGTACTGGCTCAATTTATAGATAGTAATGCTAGTCAATTTCGTGAAGAGCCTCATATTTCGTTTATTCAAGTATTCTTTAATCTAGGTAAAAACCCAGAGCTAACGAGGAACTTAGCTAGAAAAACCCTTGTTAGACTGAATAATGGTGCAACACCTGAAACCGAAGGTGATCCAACTTTTGAACAACAAACTTATCAAGGTGTTACACCAAGCGAAATTAAACGAGTTTTTGGAACTGCTTTTTCACAACAATTGAATACGCTAGAGCCGAGTGAATGGGTAGGACCTGTTACCTCTGTTTATGGTATTCATATTGTTAAAGTTATCAATAAAAAAGAAGGTGGCATGCCACCATTCAGTGATATTCGCCAAAGAGCTATACGAGAGTATAAAGCTGACCGAAGACAAGATCTTAGAGATATTGCTTATAAAAAAATGCGTGAGCGCTATACCATTACTATAGACTCTGCTGGTAAAGCGATAAAATCATGAAGTTACGATTGTTCTTGTTAGTTGCCTTGCTGAGTTTTGCTAGCTTATTTAACTCGGCACTAGCTCACGAACTACAACCAAGCTCTCTTGAAATTCAACAATTGAGCAAGAAAAAATATCAACTTATCTGGCGCGCGCCTATTTACTACGGTAATACTCACCCCGCAACACTGAAATTACCTGAAAACTGGCAAAGCATCGGTAAAGATATGATAAGTAAACTTGAGGACTCTCACCTACATCGCCGACTATTTACCGTACCAAACGGGAAAATTCACGGTAGTATAGTGCGCATCCCTGGACTTGAAGCCACAATTACGGATGTTTTTGTTCGTATTTTTTGGTTGGATGGAACACAAACAACACTGATGGCCAGCCCTAATCACCCATGGTTTGAAATTCAGGCGCAGCGTTCTAGTTGGCAAGTAGCAGGGGATTACACTCTGTTGGGGGTTGAACATATTCTCTCAGGGTATGATCACCTAACGTTTGTGTTAGCACTTATTTTAATTGTTAGTGGTTGGCGTAAGCTACTGTGGACTATTACTGCTTTTACTTTAGCGCATAGTATAACCCTTGCTGCGGCAACACTAGGCGTTTTACACTTGCCTAGTCCGCCTATTGAAGCGACGATTGCTTTATCTATTCTCTTTTTAGCTAGAGAGTTAATAATACTTAAACAAGGGGGCACAAGTTTAACCGCAAGTTACCCATGGTTGGTGGCTTTTATTTTTGGTTTGTTACACGGGTTGGGATTTGCAGGGGCGCTAAGTGACGTTGGATTACCTCAAAATGAAATACCTTTAGCGCTGTTAACTTTTAATGTCGGTGTAGAACTAGGACAGTTAGTCTTTGTTGCTGTTGTTATGGCATTAATAGCTTTATTACATAAAATTCGTCGTGAATGGCCTATTTGGGCGCAGCAACTGCCTGCTTATGGTATTGGTAGTTTAGCTGCATTCTGGTTCGTCGAGCGAATCAGTGCGTTTTATCAATGATCATAAATGAATAATTTAAAAAAATTTAGTCTATTTGTTATAGCTTACCTTTTTAGTGCTAATTTATGGGCAAGTGAACCTTTATATATAAACGTAAATAAAAGTCAGCAACAGTTGTTTATAAACGCAGAAAAACTATCCTTTAATAGCACACGATATCAAACTTTATATAATCAACTTCACTATTATCCCTTACAGCCTTATTTGGATCAGCGTAGGTTGATGGATAATATGCGGTTATCCTCGACGAAGGAAATATCTCAATTTTTAAAAGAATATAGAGGCTCGCCACTTGACTGGCCATTGCGTAAAAAATGGTTAAGCTATTTAGCCAAAAATAATAAAACACAATTATTTTTAAATTTTTATAAACCCACTCGTAATGCCAAACTTAATTGTCAATTTTTACGTTTTCAATTAAGCTCGGGTATGCCTGAAAGTGTAGTTTTACCCCAAGTAAGTAAGTTGTGGGTGGTGGGCAAGTCACAAGATAAAGAATGCGATCCCTTATTTAAACGCTGGCAACAGGCAGGGTACAGAACCAATGATATGGTTTGGCAGCGTATCACACTGGCGGCAGATGGTGGTAAGCACACACTTATCCCTTATTTAACAAAATTATTACCCGCAGAACAGCAATACCTTGCTAAGCTTTGGCATAAAGTTCGCGTAGACCCTTCTTTAGTTAGTAAGTTAAAATACTTTCCAAATCAATCTATTAAAGAAACACAGATTCTAACTTATGGCTTAAAACGTCTTGTATGGCGCTACCCTGATGCAGCACTAAAAAGCTATAAAGAAGCACAACAAAAGTTTACTTTTACTGCAGCTCAACAAATTGAAATTAATGAAAAATTTGCGGTAGCTTTAGCTGCTAAAAATCATCAACAAGCTCGCACTTGGTTAAACAAGCTTGAGTTAACATCGTTGAATAACAATATGCTGCAATGGCGGTTATCACAAGCGCTAAAAACAAAAGACTGGCAGCGGTTGATTCGTGAACTGAAGCAATTGCCGGTAAAATATAAAGATAAATTGCAGTGGAAGTATTGGTACGCCCGTGCACTTATTGAAATAGATGAAAAAAAACGAGGACGGTATTTGCTTGAGCAACTAGCAAGCGAGCGACATTATTATGGTTTTTTAGCCGCGAGCTACTTGCAAACACCAGTGAGCTTACAGAATAAACCACTGTCTTTTACTTTTGCTGAAAAACGCCAAGTACTTAATAATCCTGCTGCGAAAAGAGCATTTGAGTTTTATTCTTTGGGTAGACACTTAAAAGCGAGATCAGAGTGGAACTATTTAATAAGTCAGCTAAGCCGTCGTGAACAGTTAATTGTGGCTAAAGTTGCTAATGAAAATCAATGGTTTGATCGAACCATTTTTACTTTAGCTAATGCTGGTTATTTAGATGATGTTGATTTAAGATTTCCGAAAGCTTTTGACAAAGAAATAAACCTTAATGCTAACGATCAAAAAATAAATCCTGCTTGGGCTTTTGCTATTGCACGTAGAGAAAGTTCTTTTATGGCTGATGCGCATTCACCAGCAGGAGCAAAAGGTTTAATGCAATTAATGCCCAATACAGCCAAAAATTTAAAAAAAGGCAAAATCAGCCGTCATTATTTACTTAACGCTAATAATAATATTGCACTGGGTACAAAATATCTTAAAATCTTATTAGATAAAAATAAAGGTAATCAAATACTGGCTACGGCGGCATATAATGCAGGTCCGTATAGAGTAAGAACATGGTTAAAAGGTATAGAGGTTATGCCCGCAGATATTTGGATAGAAACAATCCCCTTTAAAGAAACTAGAAACTATGTAAAAAGTGTTTTAGCTTACCAAGAAATTTATCAACATAACCCTGAACAAGTAAGTCATATTTTTGAGACAGTTATTAATATGACCATTGGTGATTAAAGATACATTTGTAAATAATAAAAACATGATAAAACCTTACAAAATAGCAGCTAATAAAGTTGAGCATGAGACGGTAGTTAAGCGTAGTCGTTTTATTTGTTACCTTTATCCTTGTGCTAGTGTTGATGAGGCCAAAAGTTATGTAAAACAATTGAAAGTAGTACATCCACAAGCAAGCCACCATTGTTATGCCTTTTTAACTAAAGCAGCCAGTGATAGTCTAGGCTATGGTTACTCAGATGATGGTGAGCCTAATGGCACAGCAGGTAAACCTATGTTGGCTGTTTTACAAGGCGGTGATGTCGGTGAAGTTTGCGCTATAGTCGTGCGATATTTTGGTGGTACTAAGTTAGGTACAGGTGGTTTGCAACGCGCTTATGCGGATAGTGTTCGTCAAGCTTTAGATTTTTTACAATCAAAAATTAAAATAGCTATGGCGACAAAAACGCTAGCGTGTCAATATAACCAAGTTAATGATGTATTGCATATAATCAACCAAGCAGCAGGGCAGGTTATTACGCAAGAATACCTGCAACAAGTACAGTTAAGTTTTTTAATACCAGAAGAAAAGTTAGCCGTAGTTAAAGAACAACTACTAACCATGTCAGCAGGAAAATTGTTGTTAAAATCCTTAAACCTTAAACCTTAAATAATAAACAACCCAAAGAATAAAAAGAATAATAAGTGCAATATAAAAATATAATTAGAATTCTTGGTTTATTGGTGGCGCTGCTTAGTGTCACCATGTTACCACCCGCCTTAGTTTCTATGGTTTACCGTGATGGCGGTGGTGTGCCTTTTTTAATGGCTTTTTTCTGGTGTCTATTCACTGGTTTTTTAGCTTGGTATCCTAATCGCTTTGAAAAAACAGACTTGAGAGCCAGAGAAGGCTTTTTAATTGTTGTACTTTTTTGGTTAGTATTAGCCAGTTTTTCTGCTATCCCCTTTATTTTATTAGAACAACCAAGCTTTACCATCACGGATGCTTTTTTCGAATCATTCTCTGGGTTAACAACCACAGGCGCAACCATTTTAAATAACATTGAAAGCTTGCCACACGCTATGCTGTGGTATCGCCAACAATTACAGTGGCTAGGAGGTATGGGGATTATTGTTTTAGCGGTAGCTGTGCTGCCTATGTTAGGTATTGGTGGTATGCAGTTATATCGGGCAGAAACACCTGGTCCGGTGAAAGACTCAAAAATGACTCCTCGTATTGCCGATACCGCTAAGCATTTATGGTATATCTATTTATCATTAACTGTTGCTTGTGCAACCGCATACTGGCTTGCGGGTATGTCTGGTTTTGATGCTATTTGTCACTCTTTTTCCACTATAGCTATTGGTGGATTTTCAACCCATGACGCTAGTATGGGGTATTTTAATAGCCCAACCATTAACCTTGTTTGTGTTTTTTTCTTGGTGATTGCGGGTGTTAATTTTGCTCTGCACTATGCTGTAGTACAAAGTAAATCTCTTAAAAATTATTTTTATGATCCAGAGTTTAAAGTTTTTATTGCTATTCAAGTGGTGCTAACTTTAATTTGTTTTACTGTACTGGTAAGTTCAGGCACTTATCAAGATGTTGACCAAGCCTTTGATCAAGCGTTATTTCAATCTGTTTCTATCAGTACGACAGCAGGCTTTGCTACTACATCATTTGTCGATTGGCCAACGTTACTGCCAATTTTATTAATCTTTTCAAGTTTTATTGGTGGTTGTGCGGGTAGTACTGGCGGTGGTATGAAAGTGGTAAGGGTTTTGCTACTTTATTTACAAGGTCTGCGGGAGCTAAACAAACTGGTACACCCTAAGGCTATTTTTAGTATAAAAATCGGTAAAAAGGTATTACCAGACCGTGTTGTTGAAGCTGTTTGGGGGTTTTTCTCTGCTTATGCTGCCGTATTTGTTATTTGTATGTTATTGCTTTTAGCAACAGGTATGGACGACATGACTGCTTTTACCGCCGTTGCTGCCGCTATTAATAACCTCGGCCCTGGTTTAGGTGAAGTAGCCGCTAATTTTTCTAGTATTAATGATACGAGCAAATGGGTATTGATTATGGCTATGTTATTTGGTCGTCTCGAAATATTTACTTTATTAGTTTTATTTACCCCAGCATTTTGGCGCAGCTAAGTGAGCTATGGCAAAGTTAAGGTTTATACCCATGTATGATTTAGTCTGATTTAGAAATAGATAGCGCTGACCTGAAATAGTTTTTCAACATCAAAAATATAGCGTTTATTGACTAAAAATAATATAACATGATCTTCTTCTCTGATCAGTGTGTTGGAGTGAGCTATTAATACTTCTGAACCTCGAACAATTGCACCAATGGTTGTACCTGGGGGGAGTTTGATATTTTTAATAGATCGACCAACCACTCTTGATAATTTTTCATCGCCTTTAGCAACAATTTCAATCGCTTCAGCAGCACCACCACGCAAACTATAAACATTGTCAATTGTGCCACGTCTAACATGAGTTAATAATGCTGAAATTGTTGCTTGTTGTGGTGAAATGGCTATATCTATAGCGCCACCATGTACTAATTCTATGTAAGCATCACGCTGAATAAGTACCATGGTTTTGCGAACACCAAGCTTTTTGGCGAGTAATGATGACATTATATTTGCCTCATCATCATTAGTTACCGCGATAAACACATCAAATTGTTCAATGTTTTCTTCGGTTAAAAGCTCTATGTCTGAAGAGTCACCATTGAAGACTATGGTATTATTTAACTCCGAGGTTAGTTGATTTGCACGCTCAGTTGAGCGTTCAATTAACTTTACCTGATGATTGTTTTCTAAAAGCCGAGCGAGGCCAGCACCTATATTACCACCACCAACAATCATAATACGTTTATAAGCAGCCTCTAATTTTTGTAATTCATTCATTACCGCACGTATGTGAATACTAGCGGCAATAAAAAAGACCTCATCATCAGCTTCAATAACTGTTGTGCCAAGTGGCCTAATGGGTTTACCGTTACGATAGATAGCCGCTACACGAGTATCTACATTAGGTATATGCTCTCTTAACGTTGATAGTGCGTGGCCTACTAACAACCCACCATAATATGCTTTAACTGCCACTAAGCTTACTTTTCCTTTGGCAAACTCAAGCACTTGTAATGCTCCTGGGTAGTCAATTAAACGAGCAATATCACGAGTAACTAACTGTTCAGGCGCTATAATGTGATCAATAGGAATATGGTTTTTATGAAAGAGTTGTTTTGAATGTTTTAATACTTGATTCGAGCGAATACGGGCAATTTTTTTAGGGGTATTAAATAATGAAGAACAAATCTGGCAGGTGATCATGTTGGTGGCATCATCAGACGTTACTGCAATAACCATATCAGCATCTTCAGCGCCAGCATTTTTTAATACGTCGGGATGGCAACCTTGGCCCGTAACTACCTGTAGATCCATTTTATCTTGTAGTATGCGTAGTTTTTCATCGTTAATATCAACAACGGATATATCGTTGTTTTCACCTACTAAATTTTCGGCTAAAGTACCGCCTACTTGACCTGCACCAACTATGATTATTTTCATTTGTTATTTTTGTTCTCGTTAATCGAGGATAAATCCCTTTCTATATTGTTTTTAATAACTTCGCGTAATAAAAACCATCCATATTTTTTTCATCAGGTAATAATTGCCAACCGACACCATCTTCAGTCATATTACTTTTGAGTGATAGACCTTTATTGTCAATAACCACTAATTTTGCATCAGTATTATTTTTAATAAAATGCTTAATTTGATCAGAATTCTCTTGTGGTAAAACACTACAAGTTGCATAAAGTAAAGTACCACCAGGTTTCAGTAAAGACCATGTTTCTTTTAAAATTTGTTGCTGTAATATGACTAACGCATCTATATCACTGGCTTTGCGAAGCCATTTAATGTCGGGGTGGCGACGAATAACACCCGTGCCAGAGCAGGGTGCATCTAATAATATTCGATCAAACTGTTGCCCATCCCACCAAGTTTTAGCGTTAGCGGCATCAGCAGCAATAACTTTTGCAGTTAACCCTAAACGTTTAAGGTTTTCTTCTACTCTAATTAATCGACTTGCTTCAATATCAATTGCCGTCATTGAGGCGATACTAGGCACTTGTTCTAATATGTGACATGTTTTACCTCCGGGTGCAGCGCAGCAATCAAGCACATTATCGCTTTGTTGACAATCTAATAAACGAGCAGCCTGTTGGGCTGCACCATCTTGAATTGATACCCAACCTTGTTCAAAACCTGGTAATTTAGTGACCTCAATAGGATGAGATAATTCGATAGCTTGGCTTAGCGGATCAGTACTATTGATTGAAATTTTTTCAGCAGCCAGTAATTGTTGATAATCAGTACTTGTGTGGTATTGCTGATTTACTCTTATCCACATAGGTGGTTTTTGCTGATTAGCGTCAAGTATTTGTTGCCATTTATCAGGATAAGCTTGCTGTACTTTTGTTATAAACCAG
>Ga0209081_1001628_pt1 | contig 13388 bp, 11 predicted proteins | sample GOMGulsemesocosm_4_FD_184636 | JGI IMG/M metagenome (GOLD analysis project Ga0209081, IMG submission 184636) | Methane-oxidizing microbial communities from mesocosms in the Gulf of Mexico - GOM15B Gulf of Mexico (SPAdes) (version 2) | ecosystem: Environmental > Aquatic > Marine > Cold seeps... | reverse complement strand
CTATATAATAAAGACCATCATATTTCTGTCTATAGGCAGCATAGCCAAGATGTTCGAGAATATTTTAAAGATAAACCTGAAAAATTTCTCGAAATTTATGACCTTACCGATAAATCTGCTCAAGCAGTTGCTAAGTTTATAGGAAACGAAACTAGTGGTGTAAAATTCCCTCACATGAATAGCACTCGTTTAAGTGCGTTAGATAAATTTATCATACGATCTAAATTAAATTTAGCCAAGTTATTAAATTTAGATGAGGTTTATGTATCCAGAGATGACTAAAAGTCTTTTTATTCGAGAAAATAAACAACCCTGCCGTAATCAGGCCAAGTATTAACCTATGTTAGAATCCGGCTGTAGTAAATTATGCCCCATAAAGATTAACTATATATTTATACTGGCAAATACAATAATAAAAACAGGTCGTAAAATGAAAATCTTTTTAATTGCTATATTAGTCACATTTTCCAATTTAACATTTGCCCAACAACCATGGGCGTATGCAACAAAACATTGGCAGGATTCACCTTTTGTAGCTTTATCTCCTCCTTTTTGTATTGATCCAACCATTGACTGGAGAAAGAAATTTGGCCGGAGCATGACTTGGAGCAATCACTTTTGCCATGCCTATGTAAAAATACACATCTGTAGGTCATATTTTGGTAACGATAAAATAGCCTGCCTAAAGAATCAAGAAGAAGGTTTTACTTATTGGATAAAACACGCACAACCTGGTTTCAAATTACTTCCCACCATTCATTCAAAATATGGAGACTTATTAAATGAAATAGGTGATACAAATCGGGCTATCATTGAATATAAAAATGCTCTTAACGAAAACCCCAAATACATTAAAGCATATCAAGGATTAATTGATTCATATATAAAAGTTGGTTTATTAAAAGAAGCTAAGAAAACAGTTAATACTGCACTTCAAATAAAAGAGTCAAAATCACTGCTTAAACGAAAAAATAAAATTGACAAACTATTATCACAATAATAAGCAAGTAGAATCACATAGTGATATTTTGATGGATTATACAATAAAAAATAACCTGAATGCCTAGCTCCAACAATCTCAAAATGGAAAACGCAGCAAACTGCTGTGAATCTCCCTATTGTGATTGCATAATATTTGAAAAAAGGAAACAAAGTGCTAAAAATATGTAACAACCTCTTTCAATACCGGGAATTAATCAGTGTCTTGGTCTGGAAAAATATCGTAATACGCTATAAACAAGCCTATCTCGGTCTATTGTGGGCAATATTAAAGCCAATCATGCTTATGCTTATTTTTACCTTAGTCAGAAGCTTTATTGGCATTGAAACAGGCGACATCCCCTACCCAATACTAACTTTTGCTGCTTTACTCCCTTGGATTTTCTTTCAAGAGTCCTGTTCGGAAGGAATAAGCAGCGTAACGAGCAACGCACCATTAATCAAAAAAATCTATTTCCCACGAGAAGTCTTTCCCCTAACCGCTATGGTCACCAAGCTTGTGGAACTAAGCATCAGCTTTATTATTCTTGCCGGCCTAATGGTTTATTATCAAATGATGCCGACAATTTATGCTTTATGGGTACCTGCTATTATTCTTTACACTATGCTGATAGCGCTCACCATCAGTTTTTTCGGTGCAGCACTCAATGTTTATTATCGCGACGTTGCCCAAGCCTTGCCTGTTGCTTTATCACTGTTAATGTATGGATCTCCCGTTATTTACCCCTTGACTTTAGTTCACAAAAAATTGATTGTCGAACAAGCAGCGGGCGTTTGGTCTAATGACCTATATTCCTTATACACACTCAACCCACTGGCTGGTATTATAGATAGCTTTCAACGCGTTTTACTCAAAGGCGTGCCTCCTGATTTTAATGCTATTTACCCAGGATTAATACTAACCTTAATCATACTTCCTTTCAGCTATCTATTTTTTAAACGTGCAGAAAACTGGTTTGCAGATGTCATTTAATAGCGTAGTCACAGCGATTATCATTAAATAATCAATGAAAACCGACACTCTCTTTTATCGCCTATTCAAAAATGCTCCTGAGCTATTACTTGAATTGGCGAAACTAGATACCCGTGATTCGCATAATTATCGATTCTGTTCAGAAGAAATTAAGCAAACCGCCTTTCGCCTTGACGGCATCTTAACGCCCACAGAAAAAGACAGCGACCTAGCGATACTTTTTGCCGAAGTTCAATTTCAACCCGACCAACATTTTTACAGTCGTTTCTTTTGTGAAATTTTTTTCTATTTACATCAAAACCAACCGCAACAAGCTTGGCAAGCAGTGGTTATTTATCCAACCCGAAAAACGGAAACAAACGGTAATCGACACTATGCTGCCCTGCTAAACTCAAACCAGGTTAAACGCATTTATCTGGAAGATTTAGCCAACCCTGAACCAGAGAAAATCGGTCTACAATTAATACAACTCATCATCGTCGACGAAAAAAATGCGCTAAAAACTGCGCAAAACTTACTAAATCGTATTAAAATTGAAACAGATCAAAAAACAGCCGCTTATTGGCTCGAATGGGTGGAAACCATTATGGTATACAAACTCCCCCAACTGAATCGTGAGGAGATCCAGAAAATGCTAGGCTATAAAGATATAGAACTCAAACAAACCCGTTTTTATCAGGATGTATTTACAGAAGGAGAGGCAAAAATAATCCTCCGCCAGCTTAAGCGTAAATTAGGCCCTCTAAAACCCAGTGCAATAACATTGATTCAGCAATTAAACACGAATCAACTCGAAATCTTAAGTGATCAGTTATTCGACTTTACAACCGCTAATGACTTAGCGGTTTGGTTTGAAAATAACCTATAAACAAATGAAGCGATACACTCCCTCTCCTGATCAAGAAGGCTGAGGTGAGGAGAATAAAATCGAGTATTTATTCAATTCCCCCTTCTCCAGCTAAGGCATTAATACCCTGATCCAACTTTAACATAAGGAAATCCAGAAAATGCTAAGCTATAACGATATAGAACTCAAGCAAACCCGTTTTTACCAAGATATTTTCGCAGAAGCCTATCAAGAGGAATATAAAAAAGGATATAAAAAAGGATATAAAGAAGGATTTCATCAAGGGGAAGTCACCATCATACTTATCTTACTCAAACATAAATTAGGCCTGCTCAGTTCAGAAACAACAAACAGAATCCAGCAGCTCGGTAGCGAACAACTGGAATCACTCTGCGATAATTTACTGGGTTTTACCGCTATAAATGATCTCAATACCTGGTTAGAAAAACCATTACGTCAGAATAACAACAGTGCGCTTAAAGCCCCTTATTCCAAGCACCTGATATAACAGATACATAAGCTACACACTAAAATATAAATTTAACCGACTTGCCAACAAAAAGATCATGCCGATTATAGAAGTAAACCATCTCACCAAAGAATACCAACTAGGTCATATAAGCAGCTTAAAAGACACCGCCTTAAATACCTTAAGGCGTATGACTTTTCAACCGACACAGGAGCGTGAACAATTTAAAGCCCTAGATGATGTTAATTTCCATATTAATGAAGGTGAAGTCGTCGGTATTATTGGTCATAACGGCGCAGGAAAAAGCACCTTACTCAAGCACCTAGCGAATATCAGCAAACCCACTAAAGGCGAAGTCATTGTTCGTGGCAGCATTGCCCCCTTAATTGAAGTGGGCGCAGGTGTAAATCCAGAACTAACTGGACGAGAAAATATTTTTCTCAATGGCGCAATCCTCGGCATCCCGAAAAAAATCATTAAACAAAAGCTGGATGAAATTATTGATTTTTCAGAATTAGAACAGTTTATTGATACGCCGGTGAAACGTTATAGCTCAGGAATGACTGTAAAATTAGGCTTTTCTATTGCTACCACTATGGATGCAGATATATTAATTATTGATGAAGTGTTAGCCGTTGGTGATTTAGCATTTCAGCAAAAATGCATTGAACGAATGGAGTATTTAATTAAAAGGCAAGGAAAAACCGTACTAATCGTTGGCCATAATATACGACAATTAGAACGAATCTGCACACGAGTTATGCTAATGGATCACGGCAGAATATCTCAGGATGGTATTCCACGAGATATTTGTGGCATATTTTACAAAGAAACTCAAGACCGAACTCTTACTAGACATACGAATAAATCAGAAAACATCTCACCCAATCAAGACAGCGGAATAATTACAGTAGATAAAATTGAGCTACTTGATGATGCCGAACAACGGCAAACGGGAACAGGTTTGCATGAACCGCTTACCGTACAGGTAACCTTCAGCTGTAATAAGACAATTGAACACCCTGAAATTGTTATCGGGCTCCATACCTCTGACTTCGTACATATACTATCAGTCAGTAATGCGCTACCAGATATACGTCCTACCCTTATGCCTGGCACACATCAAGTCACGTGCCGTCTCAATGATATACCACTAAGACCTTTTTCTTATAGTTTAAGGCTTGCTTTTTTAGATCAATTTAGACAAATGCTCTGGTATGCAGAAAATATTATGCCAGTACTAATTACCCCTGGTAAATTTGATATCACACGACTTCCTCAGATTGGACTTATCGATGTATCCAGTGAATGGATATTTAAACCTGTAGATTAAATTATCTAATATTTTTATGAAATCACCTTTTGAGTTATTACAAAAAAAAGAGACTATGCCCCATTTCTCCAAGAAAAACTTATTTTCTAAGAAACTAATACACTTATCACTAAAAAAACTATTACCTTATATAAAGTCTAAAAACCCTAAAAAAACAGGAGCCATAATTCACTACGCAGCACCCAGCTTTGGTAGCTTAGGTGATCAAGCTATGTTTATAAGTGCGACTAAAGGATTAAAAAATAGTGGCTTCCATGAAACGTCCTTATTATCAGCCGCACAGCCTTCAAAAACCGATCTACCTGAATTTGCAAATAATCTATTAAACCCTGACAACTACTTCAATGGGTCAATGATTGAAATAGCTAAATTTCAAAAAAAAATAGCATCAAATGACGGCTTCTTTATTATTGGGGCTGATGTAATGGATGGATACTACTCAATCTCCATATCTCTTCATAAAATACATTTATTAGAGCTTGCAGATTCCTTAGGATTACCTGCCAAAGTTTTTGGTTTTAGTTTTAATGAAAATCCTGCAGAAGAGGTAGTCAACGCCCTACGAAATCTTCCATCGAAAATAGAATTACTCGCCAGAGACCCTGTATCACAAAGAAGACTGGAAAGTAAATTAAATCGACCTATCTGCCTTGTCGCCGATCTTGCATTTTTACTTGAACCTGACCCCTTAGGAAACTCAGCAAAAAACACTCTAAAATGGATAAAAGACAAAAAAAAATTGGGTGCCAAAATAATAGGTATTAATGCAAACGCGCTTCTAGCAAGAGATAACTTTCAAGATCCATTTCCTATTGCTGCAGGTCTTGCAAAAACAATTATTGAAGTAAATAAAATTCAACCAGAATTACATTTTCTAATGATTGCTCATGATTTTAGAGCCCCTTATAACGATGTTATGATGAATAGGTTAATTACCGAACTGATTTCCTTTTCAAATATTGATCTCAGTAACAAAATTTACACAATGCCAACCCCTTGCTCCGCAGCTGAGGTTAAAGCCGTATGCGCTGAACTAGAGTTTGCAATAACAGGAAGAATGCACTTAGCTATTGCCTGCCTTGGGCAAGGGACACCTGCACTATGTATTGGCTATCAAGGAAAAATGGAAGGACTATTTGAACACTTTGAGTTAGATGATATGGTTATAACACCTAAAGATGCATTTACATCTAACAAACTCCTCGAAGCAGCAACTCATCTACTAGAGGTATCATCAATACAGAGAGAGCAAATAAACAGAATTCTTCCTAAAGTACTATCATTAGCAAAAAAGAACTTTGAATAACTCAGACCAAAAACAAGAAACCACTAAATTTATGAATTGTAATATCACTAGTTACCCAGAGCCTGAAAATAAAGATGGTAACCCTTGTATAGATCATATTTTATGATACCTTGGATAAAACATAGAATCATAATGATTCAAGAGCTACAGATAGGTCTGAATTGGTTAAATATTAAACTAATGTTTTTATCACATGCTAAAAAATAATTAATGATAGATCAACAGATAATAGTATGACCGAATAAATATATAATCAATCCATAGCATCAGTAGGCGCATTTAAATAAGGGGGATTGTATACGTTACTTCCAGTAAATTATGCGCTTATTATACGAATTCAGAAGGAAAAGATATCAAGGTGAAAATTTTAATAATAAATAAAATATTCCCAATGTTTGATCGAGCTTCAGGTAGCTTAAGGTTTTTTACCATGCTCAAACTTTTAGCACGTCAACATGAGCTTATTTTTTATGCTTATGATTGCAATACACAAATAGATGAGGTTGGTGAGAATGAAACTCAACGCTACCGAAATGCATTAGAAGAATATGGAATCAGAACTTTTCAAAATAACTTTTTGAAAATATTAAAGCAAGAAAAATACGATGCTGTTTTTTTTGAATTTTATTACTCAGCAATAATTTATCTTAACGATGTAAGGTTTTGGCAGCCTACTGCAAAAATTATTATTGATTCAGTTGATGTACACTATCATAGACTTTTAGCTAAAGCTAAACTAACGAATAATGCAATAGACTATGAGCATGCCAAATATATCCAGAAAAAAGAACTATCGATTTACCTAAAAGCAGATATGATCATCGCTGTTACTGAAGATGACAAAAAAATTCTTTTAGCCGAAGATTCAAAACTTGCCATAGAAATTATTCCCAACATTTTCTCTCCCCGTACCTTATCAGAAAATATAGATATAATAGAAAATTCTCTAATTTTTATTGGTGGCTTTGCTCATGACCCAAATATTGATGCAATGCTTTATTTTTGCAAGGAAATTTTACCCATCATACAGCAAGAAATTCCTAATGTACGCTTAAGAATTATTGGAAGCTCTATCCCTGAAGGCATCAAAGCTTTAGCGAATAAAAGTATTGAAGTAGTAGGTTATGTACCTGACACTCAAGAATACTTACAGTCTAGCTATATTTCGATTGCACCACTTCGATACGGTGCCGGAATGAAAGGAAAAGTTGGTGAAGCTATGACCCTTGGTTTACCCGTTGTTTCAACATCAATTGGAATAGAAGGCATAGGACTTACTCCAGAAGAAAATATTTTAATGGGTAATACGCCAGAAGAATTTTCAAACCAAATTATACGCCTTCTTCAAAACAAAATATTACATAAAAAAATTAGCGCTAGTGGTCAAAAATTTATGCATGATAACTACTCTGAAACTGCACTTGAATCAAAAATTTATCAAATTTTTGATAAATCAGATTTAATTCCAGTTAAAAAGCTTCCCTTGTTTATTTATATACAAAAAACAGTAAGAGACTTCTTAGAAAGAAATTTTTTGTGGAGAATTAAGTGAAAAAGTTATTTCTTCCCTTAGTCACCGTTCAACAGTTGTCGCTAAAAATAAAAAAATAGAGCGGTAGCAAAGTGGTGAACTTTAATCTGTAGTTAGTGACAGGAAAATTCGCAAACCTGAAGCGCTCTGTATTAGCAGTGTGCAAAGGAAACGAAGATTTTTTCCCGATAGCCGTCAAGTCATTGTGGAAAACTTAACTGTACACGGTTTATGCATCATTGAGTTTGAGGCAAGACGAAACTAAAGTTTTCATAATTTGCTCCGTATGCGAATGAATCGTGGTGACAGAAGTCACTCGATTTCCACCGAACTAGGGTCGCGCGCCAGAACTATTTATAATATAAAAATACTATTTAAATTATGTCTATTAATGAACCTTCAGTTTGGATACTGGTTTTAAATTATTGCTCACTTGAAGATACATTGGGCTGTGTTGAGTCAATTCGTAAAGTTAACTATGATCACCTACACTTACTAGTTATTGATAATGCATCACCTGATGGCAGTGGCAATTCCTTAAGTGAAATTATACCAGCAAATGAATTTCTCGCTCTACCATCAAATATAGGCTATGCAGGCGGCAATAATGAAGCTATACGTATTGCTGTACAGCAGAAGGCACAGTACATTTTTATAGTAAACCCTGATATACGTATTGCTCATGCATCAATTAAACAGTATGTCAGTATACTTGAGGCAGATAAATCCATAGGCGCTCTTAACCCTATACAATTATCAGCAGATGGTAAATCAATAGATGAAAAATTTTATTCATCTGTTTTGAAGAAGCAAGATATAAGTTTTTGCCATACTAATAAAACTCAACACTTATGGGAGGTTGACACTCTATTTGGCGCCTCACTTATGCTACCTGTATCAACAATAAAAAATGTCGGTGTGTTTGATCCATTATATTTTGCTTATGGAGAAGAAGAGGATTTATGCCGTCGAATTAAATATCATAATTTTAAGTTGGTTGTGACTGCACAATCACCAGTGATTCATCTACGCACAAAAGAATCTGATACAGTAACTGATTTTGTTTTGTTTTTACGCCTCAAAGGTTCTTATTTGTTTAAGTTAAAAGACCCTATATTAGGGTATCGCTATGCTGTAAAAAAGGTATTCAAAGATATTATTCTTGATTTAATGGGAAAAAGGGGGAATACATACCCATTTAATGCATACCCAATCAGGTTTAAATTTATTTTAAAATCTATTTTATGGATTATTTTAAATTTTAATCAAATACGAATGAGTAGAAAAATTGAAAAAAAAGGGTGCGCTCACACCTAGCCGGGTAAACATATATCACTGAAGGTGATAGCTTGCTAAAACAAACTACGACCATTACCAAAGGTAATTTAATGAATAACAACAATCAATCAACAACTGTCATTATCCCTTGCCATAATTATGGTAAGTATATTAGTTTTTGTATTGAATCAGTTCTAAACCAAACAAGGTCGCCATTAGAAATTATTGTTATAAATGATTCTTCAACGGATGATACTGATGAGATTATCAATGGCCGTTATAGCTCCAAAGTAAAATACTACAAAGTTTCTTTTAAAAATGCTCAAAAAACTAGAAACTTTGCCATAGAAAAAGCAAAGGGTGAGTTTTTCTATTTACTAGATGCTGATGATTATATTGATAGTACAGCTATTGAGACACTAGAAGACACTCTAGTAAATCACCCATCATGTAAATTAGCATACTCTGCTCGTTTCAATGTTGGAGATTTTAATTTAATAAAACAAGTTGGCTTTAGCTTTGTAAGAAGTTTCCCTAAATTTTCCAGAAAAGAACTTGAAAAGCGTAACTTTATTCCAATGCATTCTTTGGTAAGAAGAAATAAATTTAAAGGTTTTGACGATAGAATTAATAAAACTCAGGACTGGGAAGCATGGCTAAACTTTTTAAAGGTCGATACTGATGCTATATATATAGATTTGCCATTATTTTATTATAGATTTCATGGAAATAATCTTACTTTTACTCAAAACAACGAAGTTTTTGAACGTTTGAAAATACTAGTTAAGCATTCACTATTTTCTCATAGGGAGCTTGCTATTGTAGACAATATGGAAACACAAATTTCACGCTCTATTATTATAATTCACTCTCCTAAAAAAACTGACTTTAAACATTTGATTAGCTTTATTAATGGATATAAAAAAGATATACTTCAACTTTATTTAACCGGAGAAAAAGATGTTTATGTAGAAAATAAAATAATAAACATACTTAACGAAAATAAAGTAAATTATATAGAAAGCTATGATAAAAACCCAGATATATTATTGCAGGGTTTTAGAAAAAATTTATCCATTTTTAGATGTGAAAATTTAATTATTTCAAACTTTAGTTTATACGTTAAAAACTCAACAGTACCAAGTATTAACGATTCCTATGCTTACTTTAATATAGAAGATAAGGACTTACTCAACCTTAAATCTTTTCTCGATACTGACCTGATGATTTTTAGCTCTCAGGGCATTAAAACGCTTCTAGATATCCCCAGTTTTTCTACGCAATTGTTTAATATTTTCAATAGAAAATTACTGTTATTCCTTAACCGTCATGTTCTATGGCGGTTAAAGTATAAAAATCGCTAATATACTTTATACATACGAAACTACACGAATTCCCCCTAAATCACTGCACTCAACCACGTAATGAAAGAATATATGAAATCCCGCGTAATTGCCTTTTATTTACCCCAATACCACCCCATCCCAGAAAATGATGAATGGTGGGGAACGGGCTTTACTGAATGGACTAATACGGCTAAAGCTAAGCCGCTATTCCACGGGCACTATCAGCCTCATGTACCTGCTGATCTTGGTTTTTATGATTTACGTGTCCCTGAAACAAGAACGGCACAGGCTGAAATGGCACGAGAATATGGCATTGAAGCCTTCTGTTATTATCACTATTGGTTTGCAGGGGAGCGTCTACTTGATCAACCATTTAATGAGGTTCGTGACTCTGGGGAGCCTGATTTCCCTTTTTGCCTCTGTTGGGCTAATGCGACTTGGACTGGAATTTGGCATGGCAATCCAGGAAAGACTCTAATTGAGCAAAAATACCCTGGTACTGATGACTACGAAGCTCATTTTCAGGAACTTTTGAAAGCTTTTACTGATAAACGTTATCTTACTGTTGATAGTAAGCCATTATTTATCATTTTCAAGCCGAATGATATTCCAGGTGTTCAATCAATGACTGATTTTTTTAGAAAAAGGGCTGAAGATGCAGGACTACCTGGTCTCTATCTTGTCGGTGTTTCCCACCTCGATAACTGGAACCCAGAAGAAAATGGATTTGATGCTGCCATTGTTCAGAATATTCCCGGCTTAATAGGTAAAGTGCCATGGAGATACCCACTACTCAAGCTTAAATCTTGGTTAAACAAAGGCCGCCTAACTATTTACCAATACAAAGACCTATTAAAAAGCTTCGTCCCTGAAAAAACAAAAAAACTAGAGTATTTACCCTGCGTTATTCCTAACTGGGATAATTCACCTCGTAGCGGCATGAATGGATTGATTATGCAAGGATCAAGCCCTGAACTTTTCCGTCAAAGTTTACGTCAAGCTCTGGATAATGTATCGACAAAACCAGCCGAGCATCAGCTAGTCTTCCTCAAGTCTTGGAATGAATGGGCTGAAGGAAATCATATGGAGCCAGATTTAAGGTTTGGTCATCATTATTTACAAGCACTACAAGCTGAGTTGACTCAACATGAGGAACAAAAATGAGCTTTTCATATAAAGCAAATACAAGTGCATATAGAAATCAAAAAATAAAGCTTGGTACAATGCTATTTTTATTAGCCTCAGTCGCTGGTTGTAGCTCGGAAGATTCAAGCAAAATTTTTGAAGATGTTAGCTTAGCGTCTGGTTTAGATGATTATGTAGGCATGACACATGGCGCAGCTTGGGGAGATTTCGATAATGATGGGCTTCCTGACCTATATACCTCTAATCACCTTAATCAGGCAAAACTGTTCCGTAATCTCGGAAATGGGCGCTTTAATGAAGTCAGCAATAAGGTATTCAAGCCCAAAGATTTAGCTGGAGACAAGCATGGTGCAGTATGGGCCGATTTTAATAACGACAATCTATTAGACCTCATTCAACTTACGGGCGCGGGGTATGGTATCGGCGCTGAACCTAAGCGACTTTTTATCAATCATGGTGATAAATTTGCAGAGGTAGCTGAGTCTTTAGGTGTTGCCAATAAATTTGGGCGTACACGTATGCCACTATGGTTTGACCTCGATGGAAATGGTCGGTTAGATTTATTTCAGGGAGCGGAAGCGCGTTTTGATAACCTTGTTCCTCCGTTTAGCTTTCTGCAACAAGATGACAGTATGTTTATTGAAGGTCAGGGTGCAATACAGTTTAAAGGAAAATCAGTCCCTTTTTGTATCATTACCGAGCTCAATAACGATTCGCATTCAGAGCTTGTTTGTCGAGTTGTCGGAGATCACCGGACTGCTCAAATATTTGACACCTCCACTTCTCCTGCTAAGAATATTGATTTATTACCTGTCACTGCCTTTGAAGATATTGCAGCAGGTGATTTTGATAATGATGGGGCAATTGACCTTTTTCTTGCGCGTAAAAGCTCACCTGATTCCGTTGCTGTTGGACGTCCTAGTAGTAATATTTTGATTAGTGACATTCGCTTCGATGCGTCTAATTTATCAAAAAAAATGGGTTTTGAATTCCAGTCTTCTGGATATGTCACTATTCATGTTAAATCGACGTTACCTAACCATTTAGTTCGTCCTGAGCAAATCCATATTGGTCAAGGCGATCTTCAGCCTAAGACCATGACTTTTTCACTATCTAAAGAAACTGTTAGCGTTGCAGGTACCATTCCTTATAAACCGGGTGAAAATGCAGGGGTTTATATCGGTTTTACAGCACCTAATAAATGGCAGGTTTATGCATCTGGAGCGTCTATAGAATCATCAAAAGGTAGACATAAATATCAGCAATTAACCTTTAATATTTCCACCACAGAACCCATTACAGACCTGACTACCTTAGAGGGTACGAAAAAAACAGTTGTTACTGCTACGCCTTCCCCTGCTCGTTTATTTATGAACCGTGAAGGTAAGTTGATTGAAGAAAGCGACAAACGAGGGGTGAATGATCGCCTTATTTCTGCTACTAATGTCGTAACGGGGGATTTTAATAATGATATGTATTTAGACCTTTTTGTTATTGCTTCAGATGACTTGGGAAAACAAGAAAATCTGTTATTACTGAATAAAGGTAATGGCTACTTCTCAGTCGTCTCTGATGCCGGTGGAGCCGCTGGAAACAAAATTGGCGTTGGGGATTCAGTAACAACGGTTGATTTTGATCGAGATGGCTTTCTAGATCTGTTGACTACAACGGGGGGTAGTATGGGACGTAGCCTTGGGCTCCCTTCTGATAATGGTGCTTACCATCTATACCATAACATTAGCAATGATAATCATTGGTTAGAAATCGATTTGGAAGGCACTCTATCAAATAAGAATGGTATTGGTGCGATTGTTCGTATAACTACTGACAATATAACTCAAACACGAGTTCAAGATAATGGTGTCCACCATCGAAGCCAAAACCACCAGCGCTTACATTTTGGACTTGCCAAACACACTCTCATCGACAAAATTTCAGTTCAATGGCCTAGTGGTCAAACTCAAGATTTAACTAAGGTCAAAGCTGATCAGATTTTATTGCTTAAAGAACCAGCATCCTAAATTAAGTAAAATCCTAAACTGATTAGTTTTTATCAACTACAATAATGTTTCAACGAAACAATGAGGACATTTCACATGCTTTTCTGGAAAAAAAGTAAACCAAGTTACGAAAGAGCTATGGACTGGTTTAAAGACAATA
>Ga0209081_1001625_pt1 | contig 13409 bp, 12 predicted proteins | sample GOMGulsemesocosm_4_FD_184636 | JGI IMG/M metagenome (GOLD analysis project Ga0209081, IMG submission 184636) | Methane-oxidizing microbial communities from mesocosms in the Gulf of Mexico - GOM15B Gulf of Mexico (SPAdes) (version 2) | ecosystem: Environmental > Aquatic > Marine > Cold seeps... | reverse complement strand
ATCGAATGGGACGTGGTATTCAGGCGGGGCGTGTCTGGACAAATTGCTATCACCATTATCCTGCTCATGCCGCTTTTGGTGGTTATAAAAAATCAGGGGTTGGGCGTGAAACACATAAAATGATGTTAGACCATTATCAGCAAACTAAAAATATGCTGGTTAGTTATGACATCAATCCATTAGGTTTTTTCTAACCAAGTAGGGTAAAAAGTTAGGAAGGTACCAAAACTGTCATAGCGTTTTGCTGTTTCTCCAGTCTTTACAATAGATAAGCCGTTATTTTCGACTCCTATAATATCGTATTGATAATGGCAGTAAATTTGGAGTCTACACATGTACGGAAATCATTAGCTAATGAATTGTCGTACACCGTAGCAAAGCGACACCCTTTTTAGTACGTTATTTGAGCAATTTTTATAGCAGTATTGGTCTGTTATTCACCCTCTGCGAAAAACAGATGTTTTCCGCATAGGTCTTAAAATCCTTATGACAGTTTTGGTACCTTCCTAACTTTTTACCCCAAGTAGGAAAACAATATTGGGTAGCTTAATTTCAAACTAGATTCGATATCTTTATTCTTCGTAGTTAATGCTACCCTTTTGTATTTTATACAAATTTATACTCCCATAATATTTGGATAACTTTACAGTGTATATAATGAATACAAATATGACTCCACTCCTTATCTCAGAGTTAAATAAGTACTGTCAACAGTAACTTTAATGGAAAAGAATTAATATCAAATAATATAAACCTTAATTTTAATAGGTAAAGTATACGTGAAGATAAAGGTAAGACTAAAGGTTAAAAGGAAGGAAAAAATAAAGATTAAACTTAAGGTACAAAAACCGAAAGAACCATTATTGAAAATTACTACTGTAAATGCTGAGGACAAAATTGATGAGTCATTATGATATAAAGCGAATTCCATTTAAAATTTTTGATGCTGAATTTGAAACGGGCCTCGAAGTATTTTATATTGATGCATTAAAAGCAATAGGTATTAAGGATGTAGGTGTATTTCTTACTGAGGAACTCCAATTACAGGGTGGCTGGATTCATGGAGTATCTATGATTAAGCAACAGCACTGCATTATCATTAAAGCTTTGCAGCAGAAACTATACCCAAACAAAACCAAGATGCAGAACTTAACACCTGAAAATTATCGTTAATTCTTTCATCTAAAGAGTCGGCAATACTAGGTTCTGTTGACATTTCATTATTGGTTTTATGTAAGGTATTGAATTTCATGATATTACCAAAAAATCAAAAAGATATAAGCATTTGATTTTTAACAAATGTCAACAGAGCCTAGGATTATCTTCATTTTATTGCTCTCTGATTTTTACCTTTATTTAGCGGCAAGAAGGTGCTCCCCCGTGCTCGTGCTGATATAAAAGTCAGTGCCATTAATTATGATTTCAGGCTCTTGGCATTCGCTCCACGCGCAGAATTTGCTTTTACCCGTTAGCTGCTCTCTGTGCCAATGAATAAGGCCGTCCGTTTTTATTTCAGCAATACCACCGCTAAACTCATACTGATAAACCACCTTATACCGTAGCGGGCTTGTATAGTTTGCCCGTAGCCATTCAATAATAGCTTGTTCATTGCCTTTAGCTACATCAACGCCCAATGCTGTCTGTGCTTTCTGGCTTATCTTGGTGATAGTTTTTTGTGCGCCAACAATGCCAAGTCCGGTTAATTCACAAATTACCGCCTGAATACCTAATTTTTCTCTTCGATCAGTCTTTGTATTGCTGGGGCTTTCATCTTGAATACCTGTTACTGGTATTCTTTTTTCTATGGCATTATCTGTTTGAATAATTGTTACAGCTTTAGGCGCTCCATAAGTCTTTAACTGCTCAATCTCTAATGCCTGCATCTTGTTAAGTTTAGTGATTGTTTTTAGATCACCTTTTAAGCCGTCTATTTCAATCTCTAAGGTGTCAATCCTGTTTTCCCTGCCATTAAGCTCACGTTTAGCAAGCTCTAAAGATAGCTTCAACTCCTTTTGTTCTGCCAATGTTCGGCTATGTAAATCTTTCATTAACTCTAAATTAGCCTCAGCTCTATCTTGCAGACAAGTAGCTGCTGATTGATTACCTGTAACAACTTTTCTAAATGCCTCGATATAATCCAATGTACCGTTATTGCTGTAATGCCCCTTAATCGCTTTCACCACTGGAACAAGAACGGCATCGACACGAATAACGCTTGTATCTTTTGCGCCTATTACTGGCCGCCCAGCTCCCTCACGCTTTCCGCCTCTCTTTGACTTGCTCATATTACACCTTTGAATAATAGTTACTTAAATTCATTGATGCAAACTATAGCACTACTTGAATATATGTAACAAGTATTCTATTGAATGATTATCTTATTTAAACAGCTTACTAAATAATCCCGTGCTTTCTGGTGCTGCTGTTTGCGTGTCCATCTTATGCTCCAGCAAAGCCATAAGCCTGACTTCTCGCGCGTTAGACTCCGTTTTAAGCTCTTTAATATCGTTTCTCAATTCGTCTATTTGACGCTCCAGCCATTTAATATGGTCAGTATCAGGGTGTGACTTTGGTGCAACTTCTGAGGCATGACTTGTTACATCATTGTTATTAATCTCACCGTAAACCCTGAGTAACTCGGTCGTATCTATTGTTCCATCACTCGATCTGGATAGCTTGCCAGCCTTGATATGCCTGTATAAAGTTTGGGTAGATTTGCCAGCTAATTTAGCCGCCTCAGTAATTGTTATCATTGCCATTTAATACACCTCTCACGTTATTATTATTTTCTTGAAGTGTAGCGTCACTGTGACATATTGCAATACCCCATAAGTCACGCGCTCCTTAGTAATATGTTACGAACAGTCGAGGTATGCCACTGTCCGCCCAGCTGGTGTTACGCATTATCCAAGTCTAACAACCTATAAACCGATGCTTTGCTTAAATCATACTCAACCATAAGTTCACGAATAAGAACGCCGTCTTTACGCTTAGTCTTCATCTCTTCGACTTGCTCAGGTGTTAATTTAGACTTAACGCCAAACTTAACGCCTTTTGCTAGTGCTGCCTGTACGCCTTCTTGCTGGCGTTCTGATCTTATTGCCGTTTCAAATTGAGCAATAGCACCTAAAATATTAAACATTAAATCCCCGCTTATACTCGACTCATTAAGCTCTGGCTGGTCTAGTATTTCCAGTGTTGCGCCTTTGTCTTTCAGCTCCGTCTTAATGTTCATCAAGTCGACCATTGACCGCGCTAAACGATCTAATTTTGTTATGACTAAAACGTCACCTTTACGAATATATTTCATACAGTTTTTTAACTCCTCGCGTTTATTTCGTTTTGTGCCTGATTTCTTCTCGCTAAATATTTCAGTGCAGCCAGTCGCCTTTAATTTAGCTAATTGAATTTCTAATGACTGTCCAGCCGATGAAACTCTTGCATAACCTATTCTGCTCATTGCGCCCCCTCGTGTGTCTTATGTTTAACACTTTATAAGAATTAAGTATAAGACACGTTTTAAGACATTGCAAGGGCTGATTGTTCCGTTAGTGAAAAAAGGTATTGAATTGTATAATTTATAAGACTTCTCTCGACACAATGTTGAGCCCCACTTAATTTAGAAGGCGAACGTATTACCCACCCCATGCTTAACATTCGATTAACAATACAAAAGGGTGAATCCCTCAGATTTGAGTTGGTGTTAATTTAGCCTTGCCAACTCCTGCCGCCCTTTCTGCTTCAGCTACGTTTTTAAACTCACCGTCCATTAGCCTTTGCGCTGTTTCGGGATGATCGCGCTTTAGTTTTGCTATACGGTATTCTGCTGAGTTGCCGCCTTTCTCGCCTGCTGCTCTTACATTTTTAATTTTGTCAAAGCTACTCTTTACACCATTAGCATTCAACACCCCAGTATTCTTAGCCAGCTCAACAATACCAAGCCGCTTACTTAGATCATCAGCCTTATGCTTGTACATCGGATTGTAGTAGAGAAGAGTTTTAACCTTATCTAAAGCTATGCCCACACCACCTTTATTGATTGGAGTAGTAAGGCAGTCCTTTAGTGATTTAAATCCTCTCTCTGCCGTTTGGGTAAGCTGCTCGGATTCGGTTTCTTTTGATTTAAGTTGCTTAGTTAATTCAGCAATTTCTTTGCGTGTTAGGTCGTTTTCCTGTGCAAAATCGCGTACCTCTTCGGCTACTTCGTCATCGAGGGAAAGTAGCTTTAATTCTGAATCAACATCCAAATGGTAAGCGTGCTTACCATTTGCCAATAACTCAGGCTTTTCGGTGGCTAGCCTTACATATTTAGAACATTGCTGGCGACTAATTGGCATATTCGCTTCAACCCAAGGCAAGTATTCCCCATGAGCCATTCCAGCCTTAACCTGAATCAATGCCGCCCCAGTTTTAGCCGCTAAAATAACCGTTTGAACTTTTGAAGATTCGGTTAAGTGAGCAAGACTACTTGAACGCTCGACATAATGCCGACCGCATCACCCGCAACTATGGCAAGCACGGGTAATTAAATTAATGACTCCCACATTAAAAAAACTGTCGCACACTTGTAGCCCATTTGTAGCGCAGGTGTCGTACACTTCTTATAAGCACGTTACACGCAAGAACAATGTTTTGCGTGTAACGTGGGGAGTCCGCTATTTTTAGCTTATTTGCTTGCAACTCTTCAAACCAGATAATGCCGCCATAAAGCCACGCTACGCTACGAAACCACCGCACCGTCACAACTGCATAGGCTAAAACTCGTCTGGTGTCGTTAATACGATTAATTCAGCTTCAAGCGCTCGGTATGTTTGCAGGCTTTCTTCGTACTGAGGATGCTTTCGGTCGTGGATTGGGTGATGATGATTTTGCTGCACCGACTCCAACACATTTAGAATTTCTAACGCTTTGCCAGTAAACATCATAACCTCGCTCTTTAATTAATAAATTCATCTAATAATCCTCTGTATATGTGTGCAGCGATATTAATGACCTGAATTCCTACTGTGCTGCTCGATGTATGGGATAAAGTTCTTAATGTAAGTAATTGGCTGATTCTTTTCCTCCAGCGTATGAAGCCTAGTTTCTACCGCTCGCGCTTTATGGCTCAACTGGCAGTTATCAAACTCACTCATAAATTGCTGTATTTCAGAATCATTAAGCTGCTTAGTTTTGTATAAGTTCATTTCGCGGATCAATCTCTCAACACGCACATGATCAGCATCTACCGGCTCAATCTTTACTGGCGACTTTAGAGCATTAGCTACATCAAGAATACTTTTTTGCTCTAGCATCATTAATATGGTGCTGCGCTCGTAAACTTCATTATTGATTGCTGTCATAATTATGGCCGTTGCTTGAGATACGGATAACAATTCATCTTCGGTAGAATCCATAAAGGCCGCCTTTAGTTTACGGCTCAACAATTCATCATCACTTAGGACTAGCTCCAAGTCATCCAGCATCATCACATTAGTTGTATGGCCGCACGCACAATTAAGCACTTCGCAATCATCAATAATTACGGTGTCGGATGCTAAGTAATATCTATTGCAGGATTCGCAGACGATGGTATCTAAATCTGATTGCTCTTCATGCTCATGGCTACAGGCTGCACACCGGTATATTCTGATTACTTCATTAAAGTTTTGAATCAGATTTTTCAAGTAAGGGGCTTTCTCATAACCACATTCAGCGCACGATGGACTGGCGATTACTTTTGCTTCATTAGGTTTTGCCGGTGCAAGTGGATTGCCCAAACGCTTTAAATTACCGCCACAATCTAACAATAATGCTTCGCCTTTATCTGGAGCTGTACGCAGAATACGCCCGACCATTTGCCGCCATAATGATTTGCTACCCACCGGCCTTGCAATAATACCTGTGACTACTGCGGGAATATCAGTACCAAACGACACCATATCCACCGTGACAAGTATCTGAGCATCACCATTTTTGAATGATTGAAGTATTCGCTGCGGATTCTTCTGCTGACTATGGAGCGTTAGCACCTTAAAGCCTGCTTTCTTGTAGCCTATGGATAATTGATTGCAATGATTAATGCTTGATGCAAAAACTAATGTTTGCCCTCTGAGTGCGTCCTTAGTGGCTTTAATTACATTCTTGCTAAATACATCGTCAGTCACTTCTTCAATGGAACGCTGCGTAAAATCACCAGTTGATGACCGCTTAAGTTTTTTCTCGTCAACCGTCATTGCTTGATACTGAACTAGGTTAGCCAAGTACCCACGCTTAATGAAGTATTGAATATCAAACGGTTCTATTATCGAATCACAAAGCGGTATGCCTGCTGCGGTGTATGCGGTGGCGGTTAATCCAATATGCTTTGCATTAGGTAGCTTAGTGATTAATTGCTGTATCTGCTTAAAACTGTAATGAACCTCGTCCCATAAAACTAAGTCGAACTCCGGCAATTCATCAACTCGTCTGGTTAATGTTTGAAGATTAGCAACGATATGTGCTGCGCCTATATTCTTAGATTTGCTACCCTGCATAATACCGACTTCTAACGAGTCACCAAATACGCTGGCGGTTTGATGTGTAAGATTAATTCGTGGTGTGACAAATAATGTGCGGCTGTATTCGTGTATCAGGGAGAGCGCAGTTTTAGTCTTGCCGGTGCCGGTGGGCAATACTGCGATGGTGAAGCCGTCCTTGCTATCCTTGATTAGCTGCTTCATGTAAATCTGATACGGCCTTAATTCTCCATGCAGCCATTTGTAAGCATTGCCACCGCGATTAGGATTTTTGATTATATCGACATAGCCCTTCTTCTGTAGTCGCTGAGCCATGCCAGTACCGTCATATTCAATCTGGTGTGAATAAATGTTAGTTGATACTCCATCCACTAAATCTCTGTGAATTATATCGGCTGCATCTAGCATTCCTGTGTCTATTTTGCTTAGCTTATTCATAATTAAGCGGCCTCCCTCATTAATTCAGTGCATTCTATGTGGCTAAAAATTCCTATGTGCCCGCGTCGACGCTCTAATATTTCGCTTATGTGCCCTAATGATTCGGCGTTTATTATGTAGGTTCGTTTGCCATTAGATTTTGAGCAATCGACACTGATACCAAGCTGCTTAAGAATTGATGTAATGCTCCGTATTGCGTAGGCGGGGTTGATCTTCTTAACTCTAATACCTGCTATTGCTGCATAGTCGGCATTATTGGTACACCAGTTTAAAAATTCTACTGAGTTTTTAACGGTAATATTCAGGGCAGATAGATTACTATTTATAAGATATAAATTTCCTATGTGCCCTGATAATGAATTGAATAGTTGATTAAACACCCTATTCTTTATCGCGGCATTAGTCCGCAGTGTAATATCAATACCTGATTCTATTTCGTAGCTGTCCAGTGCCTTGCATTCGTCAATAGTACGACTGGCAATATCGGCGTTATTGATCTTGCCTAATGCCTTGCCTCTATTCCAGAAGTCAAAGTCATCAGCCGTTATCTCATCAATAACAAGATTTGATTTTAGGTTATGCTTTTCTAATTCGCATACTTCGGAGTATGTTTTTATGTGTGATCTGTTTAGCGTCGTGGCTGCGCTTTCGTCAATGTCGTTTGCATTGCTCACATCATTAAATAATCGGTCACTTGCGGCTTGCTTAGATTCGTCGGTATTAATGCGCTCGTCTGTATCGTCACCAAGTCTATGCAATAGCCACCCTTTAGACTCAAACGCCATTAATACGCCACTAGCGCCATAAGTGCGTGCGTTTTGAATGTCGGCTTGGCATCTTGAATGCCAATGGCTAAACATAGTTAAGTTTCCCATTCTTGATAATAATGCCCTCTCTTCGGCATCGTCTACGCGGTCAGCGTGCCAGTCACTAAATCCGATCATAACCCCGTTAGATGGTCTGTATCGCGCGGCGGTCTGCACTATTGCGTTCATGGTTAAAACGCCTTTACTTAGTATAAAAACTTGGTCAAATAAGTCCGCTTCAATGCTAAATCCTGAGCTAATAACAGGCGTTGCAATAACTACCTTATAACCACGATCAATCTTAGGATCATTTAAAAACTCTAATTGTTCAGGATTACCGCGCGTGTCACTATTTATCAATAAATGCTTAACGCCTGCCTTGGTACACTCTTCGGCTAAAGTGGCGCTATGCTCTACGCTATCGGTAAAAATAAGGCTGCGCTCACCGTCACGAATGGCTTGTATAGCATAGGTTTCAACTTGTTTATGGTCACCATAACAAGCCGTTTTCTGCCTTGGTACATAGTCCTTAGGAGGGTCAATAACATACAATTCCCGACCGCATGACTTTAAAAATTCAATAGTTTTTTGGTCAATGTCGGCATCAGCAAGTAGTACCGTTTTTGTATTGGCGATCAACTCCCGCAGTTTATCAAATAGCATCGCCTTGTCTTTTTTGCTGACTGTTCCAACGGCTATCGCTTCAAATACTTGTCTAATTTCATCGCCCATTAAAACGTCTGCATTATCAGCATAGGCGCTTATATGTGGCTTGGCTAAGGAGTTAATGCAACTAACTAGGGTTTGTACATTACGCATGTCATGGGCTTGTACGTCCTGATAATGATCCGCCTGGAATCGCTCGGCTGCATTTTTTGTTATCGTGACCAAATGCGTTAAAAATAATGTTTGTTTGTTGTTTATTTCTGCAACATTAGCAACATCACGCATGAAATTAGTCTTTCCTGAACTCATGCCCCAATTAAGCAGAAACACGCCTCCGGCATCTAAAACTGTATCAACATTAGCCTCTATGTGTTTAAACTGGCTGTCATCAAAGCTCATGTATTGGTCAATGGTTTTGCGCCTGCGATCCAGAAGATAGTTAGCAAAGGCTGCAATCGGTTTAATATTTTTGTAAACGAGGTTTATCTTAAAAATGACATCTTCAATGGTATGTTTGAATGGTACGCCTGCAACGCCTACCGCAGCCGCTATTTTAGCCGCCTTGGTCTTCTGTGCTTCTGGTAAATACTTGACGCGTTGCAGCTCATAATCAAAGCGGGTTTTTTCAACTTTAATTTTATTTGTTAGATGCTCGCTAACGGCATCAATCCCGCCACTTATAAGCAGGTCATTGTAATCAGCTTTGTATTTAGTATCAGGAGCAACGACCTTGCATCGAAACTTTTTAGCCGCCTCTATCGCCCTTAGAATACCCGTATTACCGTCTTTTCCTGTGTCATTATCGGCTGCAATGATAAGATTTTGATCTGCCAATGCCTCTACAACGTGAATAATGTTTCCAGCATCTAAAGCCACCGCCACCGCGTTTCCTGTCGCAAGTGCAATGGTTAGTCCTGTGGCCAATCCCTCAGTAATATAAACCTTGTCACTGTCGCCATTAAGTAGAAGATAAGCGCCGTTTTTACCGTCGGCGTTAAAAATATAATCTTTGTTCCGCTTATCGCCTTTGATGTTTCGATCATAAATTTTTTGATACCCAGCGACGAAACCCGACCGCATCAGCTCAATCATAATAAATAAGCCATGCTTATCAGTGCCCGTGCGAATATCTGCCAATTTAGCTACGATAGGTGCTTGATCTTGAAACTTACTTATAAGGTATGGGTGTTCGCCTGATTCGGCTGGTAGCGTATTGAATAGCTCTTTAGCTGTATTAAAGCGTTTTTTGTGCCATTCTTCTTGATGTTTTGGCTTTGGATTGTGCTGTATCGGTCTTGGTGTAAATTGGATGACATTATCATGCTCAGCATTGTAGCCGCTCCATGTTTCGCTTATGCCGCCGTGCTTGTTGGTATGAAAAGTTATTTGTGGGTATTCTTTGCCACCCTTAGACTTGTAGATGCTTCCGTAGCAAGTCACTTTACCCTTATACGCACGCTCTAACTCAATACCGCGAGTTATCTTAAATGGGTAGGTGCTGATTTGTTCGCTTACGGCTTGCCAGTCAATACCAATACTTGCAGCAATAGCGGTTAATTCTGCATAGTTATCGCTGGTTATATCGTGAATACTTCGGCAGTTGGTGCGGTTATGCAAGCCTGCATTTTGATGTTTACGGATTGGTAAACCATTGTCGTTCAGAGAACTAAACTTTTCGTTTACGCTTGATATAACTTGAGTTGTAGCTTTTTCATGTGTCATGTTAGTTGTCACCTAACAGACTAAAATCACTAATACCGTTGTATTATTGTTTATCATTTTGATAAAGTATTCTTCGTAGATTGTGAATTTTTTTATTCTTATCTATAAAAAATGGTCAATTTGCTATAATACTTTTATCGGTTTTTTAGTAATCCTTGTCTGTTTTTTTGCGTTGGTTGCGCTATTAAAATCCTTATTAAGATGTCCCTGCAAAAGACATCCTATAAGGTACTATTAGATATAAATTAAGCATCATCTAAATTAGGTGGTGCTTTTTTTTGACTATCGAAAACACAATATATTGTAGTTTACAGCCTAACACCAACTATATATATCCGCTTCAATTTGCATGTTATCATTTTTAACAGAGTGAATAAAACGATAGCAATAGCAGTCCAATAATTATCTAATAATTTCAAATACAAATACTTTGTCTGTTTGTATATAACTCAATACCTACAGGATATAATTTAAGAAACTACATTAAGTTTGTCATCAGTGAAAAAAAATTAATAGTAAGCAAGGGCTGCTTTATTCTCTGATTCCACGAATCCATCAAAACGGCACTTGTTGCCGATTCGCATAATTTCAATTACCAATACCACTTATTATCCAGTTTCAATTACCCTCACGTTTCAATGAAGGAGTGGTACTTGATAAAAATCAAACAATATCAAACAAATTCCAACATTAAGTTTTATTAGTTTTCAGGGCTAAAGTCTTGTTGTGATTATTTCCGTAATCTTGATGTAAATCATGTATTCCTCTAAAAGAGGACTTCTATGTATGCCTGTGACTTTTAGGCTATAGGTATCGTACTTGCTGTATTCTAGGTGTGATTTTATACTGCAAATAATAATAGGTGATTAATGATTCTAAGGCTTTTACTTCTGCTAATAATCAGCCTTCCGGTCAGTGCCGCACAAGCAGCTTAGAAATCGCTCACAACAGCGCTCACAACAGCGCTCACCTCTTGCGCACTGTTCACTGCTGTACAGGCAGCTTAGGAATTTAAGTGTAAGCTTAGTTGACACATTTAAGTGCTCACTACCGCCGAGGCAGCTTAGAAAATACTCAGTAAAACCTCAGTATCATTAAGCAAGTTCACTGCTGTACAGGCAGCTTAGAAATTTATTTGAGCGACGGGGGATTTTTGTCTTACTGATTTTTTTATTCGTCCAGTTCTATGTAGTCCCTGACCACATCCTTTAGCTTCTCCGGCCAGTCCTTCTCGTCTAGTCTTACTAGCATCTTTGCTTCCATTTCCCCTATCTTGCCGTCCAGCTCTTCCGGCAGCCCGACTATCCAAAGCCATTCCTCTTTGGTTAATTTATCCTGTAATTTGGTCAAAATTGATTGCGATAAGTTCTCGTACATCATCTGAAACTCCTTTGCCTCTATTGGCTGTTAATACCGTAAAGCCCTTGCTCTCAAGATAAGCAGCAACATTAGCATCATAATTATTGGTTATCAGTTGCACACCTTGCAATACATGGCTTTAGGTGTTGATGAATTATTGCCGTAATCTTGCCGTTATAGAGCCTAAGCCTTGGGGTAATCTTGGGGTTATAGAGTCTTTTGAACTTGCGGTAATCTTGCAGTGATAGTATTGCTAAAAAGTGATGTTTCAGGCAGCTTAGAAATAGTGACCACCTCACGAATCTCGATCACTTCTTGATTACTTTTTTCTGCAAGCCATTGTTATAACTCAATCTTCTTGATAACTATCTTTGACCATCTTTTTATATCCAATAAATACTATGTTTTACTATGTTCGGTCAATAAGAAACCTTGCCCTAATCTTGCCGTCTACATGGACTTTGTATTTTTGAATGTCATGTTTTGTCAGGTTTACATGGGGTTTGTAATGCTTTATTTTCTCAACTGAATGTTAACTATTGTCAACCGTACATGGGCTTTGTTTACGCCACCCTTGTTTAAAACCATTTTTAGCGACCTTAGCCTTGCCTGCTTCAGTGGTTGCGCCTGTCGATAATCCCCCGTGATATTTACACCGTCCATTGCCATAAAGTGAATTTAACTTACAGGGTGTTCCAGCTCTGGTTTTTGCACCACATCGTAAGTCTTTTAAATCCTCGGGCATTGCTGGGTAAACTGGTGGTGGATGACAATAGCCACGACTAGCCCATTTATTAGCTACTTCGTCATGTTTTGCCCAATGGGCTCTATAGCGTCTGCGTTGATCAGGTGTACTCATGATTTAAGTATTGGGTAGAAAAGTTTGTTAATCGGCTTTTTCAATGGGACAAAAACAGCTACACCATACGCTACAATTATCTTTAAGTGGGACATTGTGATTTTATTTTTAGGCAAAACTGACCATTATCAAAAAAATGACTTAGAGCTGTCAGTTTTGCTAAACAATTTAGTTAGAGCCTTGTATTGTCTGGCTTTAAGGCGGTTCTTACACTGTCAGTTTTCAATGGTACATTTGCCCTTAATTTTTCAGCGGAACACCCTATTATTTCTCTGACTTCCCAGCAAGATGTTAACTATTGTTAATAGTTGCGAGGCTTTTAAGGATGGTCAAGTTATTCGACCATTACTTGATTCTATTGTTAATAGTTGTGAGGCTTTTAAGTGTGACAAAATCCCCTACATCATGCACCACACTTGAGTTTAGGTGTGACATTTTATATTCATACTATCCTTAACAGTCCCATAGCCTTAGACGACTGGACACAATACAGATTAGTGTTCAGTCATCTAAGCTCAGGCTATACGGATTGCAGGATAGAGTGTTCAGTTATTGGGGTTTGAAGCGCAGCGGTACGAAAAGTAACGCTAGTCTCTATAGTGGTTCTTTTTCATGTAACAGTAAGGAAAACGTAGGTTTTATTTACTCTCAAATTTGACCGTTAATGGTCTGTTTTTAATGCGAATATAGAGAAATAAACTCAGTAAAACAATCAAAGTTAAGTAACAAGCAGACTAAGACCTTTATTTAACTCATAAAACTATAGTTCTTACTTTTTGAGTCTAAAAAACAAAAAATAAGCTTTATTTAGAAAAAAAACACTGACAGTAGAGACTAGCGGTGCTTTTCGTATCGTTGGACTGACCCCCCCCCACTATGTAACTTTTAGTTATTGACCGATCGTTCCAGAAGTATTACTATGTCGCCTTTGGTGATTATATGTGGAACTATTTCTAGTTTTTGGGTGCCGGTGTAACAATATTAAAATAATTAGCATCAATAATTCTGGATTAAAATAGCTACTTAAATCACTACCTAAATCACTACCATTTTCCTCAAAGT
>Ga0209081_1001623_pt1 | contig 13412 bp, 13 predicted proteins | sample GOMGulsemesocosm_4_FD_184636 | JGI IMG/M metagenome (GOLD analysis project Ga0209081, IMG submission 184636) | Methane-oxidizing microbial communities from mesocosms in the Gulf of Mexico - GOM15B Gulf of Mexico (SPAdes) (version 2) | ecosystem: Environmental > Aquatic > Marine > Cold seeps... | reverse complement strand
CAAAATTCTTGGCATATAAACCATTTTTGACCGAGCGCAATATTTCTTCGGGATCGCTTTCCCCAGGTAACATATAGGTATTAGTCATACGTGGCATAGGTGTATGCGCGTAAGATTCACGGCGACCATTACCCGTAGAGTGAGTGCCCATAAGACGGGCATTAAGCCGATCTTGCATATAGCCTTTGAGGATGCCGTTTTCAATCAATGTTGTGCACTGAGTTGGCGTGCCTTCATCATCAATGGATAAAGAACCACGACGATTATCTAGTGTGCCATCATCCACTACAGTACATAGAGAGGATGCAACGCGTTCACCCATTCGACCGCTGAAAGCAGACGTACCTTTACGGTTGAAATCGCCTTCCAAGCCATGACCAATCGCTTCATGCAATAAAATACCTGGCCAACCCGAGCCTAAAACGACCGTCATACTGCCGGCAGGAGCGGGAACTGCTTCTAAATTGACCAGTGCTTGTCTGACGGCTTCTTGGGCATAACCCAGCGCTCTATCTTGCTCAAAGAAGTAATTATAATCAGAGCGCGCACCACCACCCATGCTGCCTTGTTCGCGCTGGCCTTTGTCTTCTACGATAACGCTGACATTCATGCGCACTAAAGGGCGTACGTCACCAAGTAAAGAACCGCCTTGATTAGCAATTAAGACATGTTCTTGAACACCGACTAGGCTAATAATAACTTGCTCTATGCGCGAATCGATTTTGCGTGTCTCCACATCAATCTTGCGTAAAAAATCAACTTTTTCTTGATCGCTTAAAGAGCGTAGCGGATTGAGTGGCGCGTATAATTGCTTAAAAATCCCCGTTTTTGGGGTCATGGCAACTTTGGCATTTTGTCCTTGGCGAGCAATGGCGCGAACATTTTTTGCAGCAGTCAATAATTCCGCTAATTCAACTTTATCGCTATAGGCTAAGCCGGTTTTTTCGCCGGATAAAGCGCGCACGCCTGCACCTTGTTCGATATTGTGGTTAGCTTCTTTGACTATGCCATCTTCCAATACCCAAGATTCATAATGGCTGGATTGAATATAAATATCCCCATCATCAACTGCACCAGAGATCAGTTGATCCATGACGCGGTGTATATCATTTTCTTGGAGCCCAGTAGGGACTAAGATTGCTTGTTTTGCTAGTTGTAAAACTGTGTTGTCCATTATATTTCTTTATTTACACGCAATTTGGCGATGTTGAAGAACAGGGAAAGAGGCGCGCGTTTTATGTAAACGAGCGAGATCTAAATCGGCTGAGGCAAAGCCTGCGTTAGTTTTAAGACAGTCTAAGACAGTCCCCCAAGGGTCAATAATCATACTATGGCCATAGGTTTGTCGGCCATTGACATGAAAACCACCTTGGTTAGGGGCAATCACATAACAGAGGTTTTCTACGGCACGCGCACGTAATAATAATTCCCAGTGTGCTGCGCCGGTTTTTTCAGTGAAAGCAGAAGGAATAATTAGCACTTCCATACCTTGTTCCTGCATGACTCTAAATAGCTCAGGAAAACGTAGGTCATAGCACACTGCGATGCCAATTTTACCAAAAGGCGTATCGATAACTAATGGCTCATGGCCTTTGCTAATGCCATCTGACTCACGGTAAACTTCGTTAGTGTCGGGAACTTGAACATCGAACAAATGGATTTTGTCATATCGAGCGACGCGTTCGCCAAGGTCGTTGTAGATTAAACATGCCGCCATAACTTTTTTTTCATTAGCGGGGTCTGCGATAGGCATGGTGCCGGCAACAATCCAAACCGCATGTTTTTTCGCAGTACGGGCTAAAAAATCTTGGATAGGGCCGGAACCATCTGCTTCTTTTTGTTTTATTTTATCGAATTCATCTAGCCCCATTAGGGCGAAATTTTCTGGCAGAGCAACTAATTTAGCGCCTGCTGCAACGGCTTCTGTAATTAAGCGTTCTGCTTCTGATAGATTTGAATTGATATTGGGGCTGGAGGCCATTTGAATGGCGGCACATAGACTCATATAACTATTTCTCGAAAAACAAGTTGTGTTTTATGTTTACGGTATCTTTAAGGGAGCTGGAGTGGCACGGTCAAACTCACGTTCTACGGAAAATTTTTCCCACGTTCCTGTAACCTTATAGAGCAGGCTTAATAGTAAACCGCCTGCATGCTCATTACCGGTAAATGTTTTTGTTACGCTGTTGGCAACATTGCCCATAATTGTACCAGCAATGGGAAATTTAGGCAGGACTGTTGCGCTTAAATTAATTTGCTTAGTATCCAGATGCGTTGTACCTGATAGGGTTATTGTTGCAGGCATGGCGTTAATATAAAAATTATTACTACTGATTAAACCTTGATCCAAGGTGATATTTGCATTGACTTCAGAAAAACTCAAACCTTCTTCCGTAATATCGGAAAAATCAAGGCGCAATCGTTTGCTGAGTTTCCAAATGTCTAAGGCTCCTAGAACGCGCCCGAGACCTGGATTGATCCCTAAAATTCGCCCATTAGTCATATGCAGGTCAAGATCACCAGATAGGTTAGTGCTGGACAATGTGTAAGGAGCATCTGCCCAGTTTAGTGCAAATTGAATATCTGCCGTGGTGTTAACAAGGTTTTCAGATAAATGATTCTGACGTAAGAATTGTCCGAAATTTTCGCTGAGCAAAGAGCCTTTTAAAGCTGTTTTATTGCTGGTGCCTAGTTGCTGCCAGTTCCCCTCTAGGCTTAATTGGTCTTTAGGTGTGTTAACCGCTAGCTTTTTAATCAATAAGCCATTAGGCGCAGGCTGCGTGAGTAGTTCTAATTGACCTAAGTTTACACCTTGCCAGTACAGTGATTTACTTTGAATATTAAGCGCGGGAAAGTCTTGTATCGAAAAAGGGCTGTTACTTTCTTTTACGTTTATTTGTTGTAACGCAGATAAATCTAACTTGTTTAACAATAAGCTCATATCCGCTTGCTTATTAAATTCAATAGGAATAAATACACTGCCACTGGCAAAGGGTGATTGCACTAAGCCTTGCCAGTGCGGTGCTATTTTTTTCAGGCTAATGGTCAGTCTATTATTAGGTGATAAATGATTTTCATAGCTGGCATTCAAAGAGGTGATGCCCGATTCAGCCACTTCTAGCTTAAGGTTAAGCGGATGTGCTTGGTTGTCAGGTTTGGAAAAAGGGGCTAGGTCAATGTTAATACCCTTTAAATCAGAATTAAGCTCGATCTTGCAACTACGGCTAGTGTCGCTAGGAATATCTAAGGTGATTTGGTAATGCCCTGCACCAGAAAAGTATTCCCATAGTGGATTAGGGAGTTGTGCGCTTAAATGAGGAATATCGGCCAGCCCTGCAATTGCCGCAAAAGTGCCTTCAGCATGACTATTAATTTTTGCGCTAATAGGAAAGCCTAACGTTTTAGCTGTTAGTGTTTTACTCGTAATGCTTGATTCAGTGATATGAAATTCTGCATTAATATCTGTTAGTTTTAGTCGCGCCGGAATAATATTTCCCTGAGATTTTTGCGTTTTCAACGCTAAGTCAATTTTAAGGGGTACTTTGCTTAAGGGGATTTTTAAGTCCAAATCGACATCAAATAAACCTTGCACGTCTAGCAGTTCGCTAACAGCTGTGGTTTCTTTTTTAAAAGGAGATTGCTTTAAAAAATCTATACCTTGAGCAAAGTTGCCGCTTACTGCACCTTGAATATTCAGATAGTCGCTATTGGTAAATGAGCCTATAGACACTTTGCCTTGTTTGATGCTTGCCCCATTTACTTGGCCTTGGTTAAGATTAATCTCTAAGCTTTCAGCAAAGAAATGTACTTGCCCAGCTAGGCCGCTGATCTTTGGCCAATCGGGTGCATAGTTTAAAGTGACATCTTGTGCATCATATAAAACTTCAAAAGCGCCTTCTTGGTGAGTAAAAGGGTAATCAGGCAATAAGCCGCGGAATAAAATACCGCCATGCTCAACATGCCCCGCTAAAAATGCATTATCTAACCAGCTAACAAGGTCTTTTTCCAGTATGCCAGCAGGTAAGTAATCAGGTGTTTTAGTGGCATCATAGATATCAAAAACGCTTTGTAAGTTCATAAATGGCGGCTGTTCATTTTTAGGTAAAGTCAGCTGTAATTTATTTCGTATGGCTAAATGAGGCGTTTTCATTTCTAGTAGCGGGCTAGTAATTAGCCACTGTTCAGCAAGTTGTTGCCAATGCAGTTCACCTAAAGTATGGCTGAAGTCTAAAGGGGTTCTAAATAAAGTTGGGGCGTTAAGAGTGAAGTTTTGTGAGCTTAATTGCATTTCACCTTGTTGTTCATTACCGCTAATATATAGGGATAAGTCCTTTATGCCAGGGAAACTATCCATAGCATTGAGCGTCAGATGATTGAGTTGGCCATTAATCGAAAAAGTCTGCTCCGATAAATTCGCCAAAAATAATAGCTCTTTCACTTCGCCTGTGACATCCAGTGATTCTAATGTTTTTTGTAAGTCAACAGGTAAAGCTTTGTTCAGGCTAATGATTTTATTTAAACGGCCTAAATTTAAGTTCGGACTGTTTAGCGCGATATGCGTAAGTTCACCTTCTGCATTGTGTTGTAATGCAAGAGCCAATTGAGCAATTCCTAAGTTGATGTTCTGTGAACTCAATATGCTGTTTTCTACGGCTAAAAGCCATTGCTCTTGCTGTTTTTGTAATTTGAACTGTAGCTTAAGTTGCGCGACGGGAAAATGCTGTTCGCTAGTGCTCTTAAGTGCTGTGTCAGTTAAATGAATTGAACCGCTCATTTGCGTCATTTGTGCTGCGTGCCATGAACTCCAGAGCGAGAAATCGCCACGACCTTGAACGATAGAAAGGTCGAAAGGTAAATCACCAGTAATAATTTTATCTAGTTTAATGTTCTTTCCCTGGGCAAAGAGTTTTGCCTCTATGCTTTCAGGCGTGAACATATCGCCGCTAAAAGTCATCGACAGCTTGAGCGAGTCACCTAATGACGCAGGTAAGTCCGTGGTAATAAATATTTTGTGCTGTTCACCATGATTGTGTATGGCAATATTGACATGCTTAAGCTGTACGGGCAAGGCATTGCGTTTTTCATCTTGCCAGTTGATTTCACTGTCAATAAGCTTGTATTGCTTGCCTTGCAATAGCCAAGCAGGTTGCTCATCATCCTCTTTATGAGGTAAGCCTTGTATGGCAATGCCGCCAATTTTTGTACGTTTAACGGATAATTTAGCGCCAATTAAAGAGACCTGTAATGCTTCGAGTAGGGGTTCATGCAATGCGCTCACTAAATCGAAACCCAAATGAATTTCTTGTAAGTGCAGGTCAGTGTCGTTGTTTTGCTGCGATTGTATTTGGATATGTTGCAAGGCGAGTTCCGGTTTTAAGCCGTTTAATACACCACGTATTTTTCCGATAGTGACTGGTGCGCCAAGTTGCTCACTTAATTGCTGCTCTAGCCCTGCTTTGAAATAACTGAGTCCAGACAAAGCAAAGCGTAAGCCAGTTATGCTGATAGCACAGATCAGTAAGCTCCAAAAAAGAACGCGAACCGAATGCGTTTTAATGCGTTTAATCATTATTGGAAAGTCATATCATTATATTAATACAACATCATATTGTTCTTGTGTGTATTCAGCTTCTGATCTGAATTTGATGCGAATACTTAAAAAAGCTTCTAGTTCAGCTAATACATCAGCTTCTTCATCCAGTAGCTTTTCAACGACGGCATTGGATGCCAAAACTAGAATTTGTTTAACATTATACTGCCTAACTTCGCGGATAATTTCGCGAAAGATTTCCAAGCAAATAGTTTCTGCTGTTTTAAGTTCGCCTTTACCATGACAAGTAGGGCAAGGCTCACATAAAATATGCGCCAAACTTTCACGCGTTCGTTTGCGCGTCATTTCAACTAAACCTAAAACAGAAACTTCGGTGATTTTAGTTTTCGCATGGCACTTTTCTAACGTTTTTTCTAGGGCATTTAAAACTAGGGTTTTATGATCTTCACTTTTCATATCGATAAAATCGATAATGATAATGCCACCTAAATTACGTAATCTAAGTTGCCGAGAAATTGCTTGAGCTGCTTCTAAATTGGTTTTGAAAATGGTTTCTTCTAAATTCTTTCCGCCAACGTAACCGCCGGTATTCACATCCACCGTGGTCATCGCTTCTGTTTGATCAAAAACTAAGTGACCGCCTGATTTTAAGCTGACTTTACGATCCAGTGCTTTTTCGATTTCATCTTCGATATTATACATATCAAACAAAGGCCGCTCGCGTGTGTAATGCTCAATAATAGGCACGATATCGGGTACAAATTCTGTGGCAAATTCGATTAAGCGTTGATGTGTTTTGCGTGAATCGACTTTTACTTTTTCAATCGTATCGGTGTATAAATCGCGTAAGGTTCGGATGCTAAGTGGCAAATCATAATGTATAAGAGTGCGCGGCTTAGCTGTGGTTATTTTTTCTTGAACAGAACTCCAGAGTTGCAAAAGAAACAACATATCTGATTCTAAAATAGCTTCATCAATACATTCAGCGGCAGTTCGGGCTATAAATGCACCGGATTTATGCTCTTCTTGAAAGGCCTCTTGAAAGGCGCGTAAGCGTAGTCGTTCTTGATCACATTCAATGCGTTGAGATACGCCGCCTTTTAAAGAATAGGGCATATAAACTTGATAACGCGAAGGGATGGAGATTTCTGTGGTTAAGCGTGCGCCTTTACTGCCAAGTGGATCTTTGGCAATTTGAACGATAATTTGTTGATTTTCTACTAGGTAATGCTCGATATTTTCCGAGCCTTTTTGTTCCAGTTCCTGACTAGATAAGTCGGAAAGATGTAGAAAAGCAGCACGCTCTAAGCCAATCTCTATAAAAGCGGCTTGCATGCCTGGCAATACTCGACAAACAACGCCTTTATAAATATTACCAACTAAACCCAGTTGCCTGGAGCGTTCAATAATAATCTCTTGCAACACACCGTTTTCGACGATAGCAACGCGTGTTTCAGAGGGGGTGACATTAATTAGAATTTCTTCACTCATTGAAAACCTTTATTCCTTCATTGGATAAAATTTGTGCAGTTTCAAAAAGCGGCAAGCCCATAATGCCCGAAAAACTGCCTTGAATAGATTGGATGAAAATACTGGCTAAACCTTGTACGGCGTAAGCGCCAGCTTTATCTGATGGTTCGCCGGTATGCCAGTAATCGATAATTTCTTGCTCAGAAAGCGTGCGAAAAGTGACATTGGATACACTTAAAACCTGCTGAATTGTACGCCCGCGTAGCGATACTGCGCTATACACTTGGTGGGTAGTTCCGGACAAACTGCTTAACATGCTCAGCGCATGAGCTAGACTGTCCGGTTTGCCCATAATGGTGTCACCTAAAACCACGGATGTATCGGCAGCTAAAATAATGCTGTTTTTGGTGCATTTTTGATACACCGCCAGAGATTTTTCATGAGCAACACGCAAGACATAATCAGCTGGTTTTTCATTGGCTAATGGCGTTTCATCGATATCAGCAATTTGTATTGTGTGCGCAAGACCCAGTTGTTTAAGTAGTTCGCTGCGGCGCGGTGAAGCAGAGGCTAAAATAAGAGTAGGTGTCATTAGCGATGATAAGGGTGGTTGTTGATAATGCTCCAAGCACGATAGATTTGTTCGGCCACGACAATGCGAACTAAAGGGTGGGGCAGGGTTAATTTGGATAAACTCCAAGACTGATTAGCCGCTTGCTTAACGCTATCAGCCAAGCCTTCTGGCCCGCCTATTAATAAGGCAATATCTTGTCCGCTATCCAGCCAACCGCGCATAGCTTCGGACAGGTCGGGCGTAGTCCAAGGTTTGCCGGGTATATCTAAAGTGACGATAAGACAGCTTTTAGGTAATGCCGCCAGCATTCTTTCGCCTTCATCGCGCACAATACGCTTAACATCACTATTTTTACCGCGTTTACCGGCGGGGATTTCTTTGAGCACTAACTCGCATTCACGCGGCATACGTTTGGCATATTCGTCGTAACCTTGTTTGACCCAGTTCGGCATCTTTTGCCCGATAGTGATTAAATGTATTTGCATAATTAGTACTGATAGTGACTGATGATTTGATCGTAACTGCCATCTTGCTGCATTTCTTTAAGCGCAGAATTAAAATCATCAATAATCGTTTGTGCGTTTTTATTGGATTTACTAACAGCCAAGTAAAGGTCTTTATAAGCTAAAGGCGGCGAAAGAAACTCAAAAGTATTCATTTGCTTAGGCAAGTATTGCTTTAATGCGGAATGTATAACCAACTCATCATCCAATGTAAGCTCTATCTCATCCTGATTCAGCTTTTGTAAATTCTGAATAAGATAATTTTCTGGGACTTTCATCAGTTCACGAGACTGGGTGAATTCATCATTATAGGCATAGTCACGTAGCACACCGATAATAAAACCTTTTAGGTCGGATAGCTGCTGATAATCAATGCTTAGGCTTTTCTTTTTCAGGAAACTGATTTTATTTTTAAGATAGGGCTCGCTAAATAATAAATCTTGCTCGCGTTCCGGTGTTTTCCAGATAGCACAAGTGGCATCAAATACACCGATCTCAACCCCCTCTAATGCGCGCGGCCAACTATCAATAGTTAAAGTCGATTGATAGCCTTTTTTTTGCAAGGCCTTGGTAACGATTTCTATCGCTAAACCTTGCCCCGCTAGACTACTATCGACATAAGGTGGCCACTGATTGCTCACTAGGCGAATCGGTTGTGTGTCATTAGCTTGGCTTAATGAAGAAGCGAGTAAAAAATAGAGGAGCAGTAAGAATCTAGGCATGATGATATTTTTTATAATGTCCATTTTTAAAAATTTTTTCAATATCTATTCTATAATGATAAGCTACATTTTCATAAATAAATAAGGGTAGTGGACGATCATGGAAATCAAATCAAAACTACTGGGTGAGCAGGCCGTTGACCCAGATACTATTATTACTTTCCCACACGGAATACCAGGCTTTGAAAGCGACACACGCTTTAAATTTTTTCACCAAGAAGGCAGTGATATAGTTTTTTGGTTGCAATCTTTAGATAACGATGAGGTTTTGTTTTCAGTCGCTCATCCAACACATTTTAATATTAACTATAGCTTTACTTTGACGGATGAAGAAGAAGCAACGCTAGGTGTAGAAGGTAATGATGAAGACCTTATCATCATGATTATCTTGCATAAAAATGAAGAGGGTGCAGAACAGCCTACGATCAAAGGCTCAATAAAATCACCATTAGTTATTAATGCAAAAACACGGAAGGGTCTTCAGAAAATTTTAGTGCAAGTAGAGCAAAGCATTACCTTGACTGAAACAAGTAATGAGATTGATTTGTCTGCGTCTTAATATAAATGAACTGTAGGACGGACGTAGGGCGGACTTCAGTCCGCCAATATAAACTTGGACAGACAAGCGGACTAAAGTCCGCCCTACAACTATACTTTCACACCAGAAAACTTTATGGCAAGTAATAATCAAAATATGAGTGCGGCAGAACGTCTCGTCGCCGATGCACGTAAACATCAAACCGATCGTGAAAATACCTATCGTGGTCAAGCTCTAAAAATGTACCCTTGGGTATGTGGGCGTTGTACGCGTGAATTTACCAATAAAAATTTACAAGAACTCACGGTACATCACAAAAATCATAACCATGATGATAACCCCGCTGATGGCAGCAACTGGGAATTATTATGTCTTTATTGTCATGATAATGAGCATTCCAAATACGAAGAAATGCGCCATGGTAGTATGAAAAAAGACAGCCAAAATAATTCCGGTGGATCACATAACCCCTTTGCGGGTTTAGGCGATTTGTTGAAAAAATGAATAAATGCCCTTGGGCTTTATCTAGCCCTGCCGAAGAGCATTATCATGATACTGAGTGGGGCGTGCCCGTCCATGATGATCGATTATTATTTGAATTTCTGATTTTAGAAGGCGCACAAGCCGGACTCAGCTGGGCTACCGTGTTAAATAAGCGCACTGGCTACCAGCAAGTCTTTGATCAGTTTGATGTGCAAAAAATCGCCCAGTACAACGAACAGAAACAACAAGAATTAATCATCAATCCTAAGATCATCAGAAATAAATTAAAAATCAAGTCTGCCGTCACTAACGCACAAGCGTTTATCAAAATTCAACAAGAATACGGCAGTTTTGACCACTATATCTGGTCTTTTGTCAACGACCAAACTATCAATAATGCCTGGCAAAGCATGGAACAAGTCCCCGCAGTAACAGCTGAATCCGATTTGATGAGCCGTAGCTTGAAAAAGCACGGCTTTAAATTCGTTGGATCAACGATTTGTTACGCCTATATGCAAGCCGTCGGCATGGTCAATGACCATCTAATTACTTGCCCCAGATACACAAAAATAGCAATGGCATCATTGTAGGGCGTGGATTTAGCAGCCTTTTATGCGGCAATGGCAAGGCAAAGCCACACCACACCCTGTTATTATTGGAGAAGTAATGGTTTATGCTGATTTAACTAAGGGCCGGTTTTCTGAATTGGGTCGAGCGTACTCATTAACGATAGTAACTGAAAATCGTATTCCACATTTTCATGATTTTGCCCATGCACGGTGCATCATTAAACAAATGCAAACTATGCACGATGCTGAGTTATTGCATTCTCTTGCTTGGGTCTTAATGCCGGATCATTTGCATTGGTTAGTCACAGTCGATTCTATTAAGCTATCCGAAGTGGTGCGTGTTTTTAAGGGTAAAACGGGGTTTGTTTTAAATAAACGTTTAACTCGGCGAGGTGCTTTTTGGCAACGTGGCTTTTATGATCATGCGATAAGAAAAGAGGAAGATATAAGAGCGGCAGCAAGATATATTGTTGCTAATCCATTACGCGCTGGATTGGTTGAACATATTTTTGATTATCCGCATTGGGATGCGGCTTGGTTAATGGGTTAGTATAATTGGTAGGGCGCGGCTTTAGCCCGCCTTTATACGCATAAAAGGCGGACTAAAGCCACGCCCTACGTGTTTTGTTAAATTTTTACGTAAAATATTATGAGAAAAAAAGGTCGGCAGGTTGTTTTAGATACAGAAACCACGGGGTTAAATCCTAAAGAAGGGCATCGAATTATTGAGATTGGTTGTGTGGAATTGGTTAATCGGCGTTTGACCGACCGGAAATTTCATATGTATATCAATCCTGAGCGCAAGATAGATCAAGGTGCGATTGAGGTGCATGGGATTACTAATGAGTCCTTGAAAGATAAGCCTTTGTTTAAAGATGTCGTGGGTGATTTTTTAGATTTTATCCGTGGCGCGGAGTTGGTTATTCATAATGCGCCGTTCGATATAGGCTTTATGGATCATGAGTTTGCATTGTTAAATCAGTCTATCGGTAAAACTGCGGATTTTTGCACGGTCTTTGACAGCTTAGTCTATGCGCGTAAAAAGCACCCCGGACAGCGTAATAGCTTAGATGCTTTATGTAAGCGCTATGGTATTGATAATAGTCACCGTGATTTACATGGCGCTTTACTCGATGCGGAAATTTTGTCGGACGTTTATTTATTAATGACCGGCGGACAAATTTCGATGCTGGATGAAGATGATTTAGGCGAGGGCGGCAAGGAACAAGTAATTCAACGCATTAGCAGTGATCGACCGCCTTTGAAGATTATTGAATGTTCTGCTGAGGAGTTAGTAGAGCATCAAAAAACTTTGGATATGCTGGAAAAATCAAGTGGTGCTTGTTTATGGATGCAGTAGGGTTACAGAATTTATGGAATACCTATTTTCCTGAGTTTGTAGCCTCGGGAGAGGCAAGCATGAAAAGCCTGATGCTCTCGGCAAAACTAGTCGAGTTGCCTGCTGAACAGACGGTTTTTTATCCAGGCGACGCTTGTGAGCAGTATTTATTGGTTTTGCAAGGTAGTGTCAAAGCGCAAATTATTTCCGAAAGTGGACGAGAAATGTTGTTGTATCGTGTTTGTTCGGGTGATTCTTGTGTGCTGACGACTTCTTGTTTATTAAGTGGCGATCATTATCCGGCGGAAGGAATTACTGAGAGCAAAGTCTTAGCATTTGCCATTTCTGCCCCAGCTTTTTACCGCTGTATAGAGCAGTCTGCTTTTTTTCGTGAATTTGTGTTTAAGAAGTTTTCAGCGCGCTTATCAGATGTGATTGGGCTTTTAGAGGATGTTACTTTTAGCGCGATTGACGCACGTTTAAGTCGAGCATTATTGGTGGATGGCAAAGATGTACTTACTCTGACGCATCAAGAGCTGGCCACAACGTTGGGCTCAGCTCGTGAGGTTATTTCCAGACATTTAAAACGCTTTGAAGTGTATGGTTGGGTTAGATTGAGTCGAGGGACTGTGACTTTATTAAACCTGGCTGCGCTACGTAAAGTAGCGGAGAAGCATTAATGAATAGACTTGTTTTGTCCTTGTTCTGCTAAATCATCTTGCTGTTCTTTAACGACAAATTTAACGATAATAAAGCCTACTAAACCACCGACTAAGCAGGCCATCATTAACGGCATGGCAAAGGGCATATCGTGGTGGTCACGCATATTCATTTGAAACATTTCGGAAAAAATACCTAGAAAAAAATCAATCATAAATCACCTTTTTAATGATAAAACGTAGTATGCATAGGTAAGTCGAGTGACATACCTTATATAAGTAACACGTCATTCCCGCTAAAATTAGGAATGGCGTGACTACCATTTACACCGTTATTGAAGTTTGGGAGGGACTGGAATAAAACGGCTTGGAATGTATATTAGGGTATTATGATATTGTTGTCAGTGACAATGTCACATAAAGTTGAGTTTTTTACTGGGTTATTTTTTTAACATTCATATAAATCTTTTGTGAGGATAATAATATGTCAGCAACACCTTCTAATATGATGCCTTTGGGCACAATTGCTCCTGATTTTACTTTGTTGGATACTATTTCAGGAGTGGACAAAAATCTTGTTAATTTAAAGGGTGAGCAGGGCACGCTTGTGATGTTTATTTGTAATCACTGCCCTTATGTCATCCATATTAAGGATCAGTTGATTGCTATTGCTAATCAATATGCTCAACAAGGTATCAGTACTATTGCGATCAGTGCGAATGATATAGAAAATTACCCTCAGGATGCGCCGGATAAAATGCAGGCCATGATGCTTGAGTGGGGTAATCCTTTTGCAGGGTATTTATATGATGCAACGCAGGAGGTCGCAAAAGTTTATTTAGCAGCCTGTACGCCAGATATTTATTTGTTTGATGCGGATTTAGCCTGTGTCTACCGGGGGCGTTTAGATGGGGCAACCCCTAAAAATGAGGTGGCTTTAACGGGCGAGGATTTACGTCATGCTTTAGATTTGTTATTGGCAGGTAAGCGAACAGTCAGGAACA
>Ga0209081_1001622_pt1 | contig 13416 bp, 14 predicted proteins | sample GOMGulsemesocosm_4_FD_184636 | JGI IMG/M metagenome (GOLD analysis project Ga0209081, IMG submission 184636) | Methane-oxidizing microbial communities from mesocosms in the Gulf of Mexico - GOM15B Gulf of Mexico (SPAdes) (version 2) | ecosystem: Environmental > Aquatic > Marine > Cold seeps... | reverse complement strand
GGCGTGGCATTTCCATAGCGGGGCTCCTCTTTGGTAAAATATTATTACCAATAACCTGTCACTGGCAAGTTGCATATTGCCGCGCTAGGGTGCAGCCATGATCTGGCTTGACCGACTTACCCTGTTTTCCGCCCTCGACTTTGCCGCCCTTGCCCTGCTGATCGGCAGCTGGCTGTGGATCGGATGGCGCATTGAAAACCCGCCCGTGGGGCGGCCCTCTGTGTCATATCTGATGGCGGATTTCCGGCGTGACTGGATGCGGCAGATGGTGACCCGGCAACCGCGCATGTTTGACGCCCAGCTGATCGGCAACCTGCGCCAGGGCACCACCTTCTTTGCTTCCGCCTCGATGATTGCCATTGGCGGCGGGCTCGCGTTGATCGGCAATACCGAACAATTGGCGGGGGTCGCCAGTGACCTGACGCTGGACACCGCACCGGCTTTTGTCTGGGAGATCAAATTGCTGACTGCCGTCCTGTTCCTGTCCAACGCCTTTCTGAAACACGTCTGGGCACACCGGCTGTTTGGCTATTGCTCGGTGGTAATGGCCGCAGTGCCCAACGAGCACGACCCCGGCCGGACCTATCCCCGCGCCGCCCAGGCCGCCGAGCTAAGCATCACCGCCGCGCGCAGCTTCAACCGAGGCATGCGGTCAACCTATTATGCTCTGGCGGCACTGGCCTGGCTGGCGGGCTCGGTGGTGCTGATGGCAGCCACCCTGTTGACCCTGGCGGTTCTGTACCGCCGCGAGTTCGCCTCGCAGTCACGCACCATATTGCTGCAAACCCCACCTGACACAGCAATGTGACCTGCACCCTGTCACCCACGCCGCTAGGGTGCAGCTATGAAACAGATCCTCCCCCTTATCCTCTGCGCCGCCGCGCTGCCCGCGCTGGCGGACGACCCCATCATTGAACACGCCAACGCCCGTGCATCTGGCACCAACTGGCGGTTCAATGTCACCCTGTCCCACCCGGATACCGGATGGGAGCACTATGCAGATGGCTGGCGGCTGCTGGACATGGACGGCAATGAATTGGGCCTGCGCGTTCTGGGCCATCCGCATGAACAGGAACAACCCTTCACCCGCTCGCTCAGTGGTGTGATTATACCCAAGGGAACCAGACAAATACAGGTTCAAGCCCGCTGCCTGGTCGATGGCTGGGGCACCCAGCGCTATGTGGTCACACTGCCCTAGATCTTCTTCTGTTTGTAAATATCCCCGCCGGAGGCACGCGCCGCCAGGCGCGTTCAAACCCGGTGATAGGGGCTCCCGCCCAGAATAGTCGCAGCACGGTAAATCTGCTCGGCCAGCATCACCCGCACCAGCATATGCGGCCAGACCATCTTGCCAAATGAAATTGAAAAATCCGCCTCAGCCCGCAGGCCGGGATCGATACCATCCGCACCACCAATGATCAGCGCCAGATCCTGACGCCCGGTGTCGCGCCATCCCGCCAGCTTCTGCGCAAAATCAGGCGATGAGATCACCTTGCCGCGCTCATCCAGCGTACATATCACCGCCCCCTTGGGCAGCACCTTGCGCAGCAGGGCCGCCTCGCCCGCCATGCCGGTATTTTTCTTGTCCTCAACCTCGATCACCCGCGCCGGGCCAAGACCCATTGCGCGGCCAGTCCGGTCAAACCGGGTCAGATAATCATCAATCAGAGTTTTTTCGGGGCCCACCCGCAGGCGGCCAACAACACAGAGATGCACACGCATGCAAAAGAGGTATCCCAGCAAAGGCCCGCGCAGACACACGGGCCAATCCCTTGTCAGTGATCAGTCGGTAGTATCACCGCCAAGCCACATTTTTTCAAGCTGGTAGAATTCGCGCACTTCGGGGCGAAAGACATGCACGATCACATCGCCGGTATCAACCAGCACCCAATCACCAGTATCGCGACCTTCGATCTTGCTGGTGAAACCATAATTCTGCTTGATCCGGTCAGCCAGCTTTTGCGACAGTGCCGATACCTGACGGGACGAGCGGCCAGTGGCAATCACCATGTAGTCGCCAATCGCCGTTTTGCCGCGCAGGTCAATCTGCACCACATCTTCGGCTTTGTCGTCATCAAGCGAGGACAGAATATAAGCCAGCAACTCGTCGCTGGTTGGGCGGGACTGGGCGGCCATTACAGCAGCCCCTTGGTCAGCGGTCTGAACCGCTTCGGATTCGGGTAACAGGACATCGTCCTCCTTTTTGCACGCCGTCCGTCCCCCGGCGCTGGGGATAGAATAAAAATAGCAGGCCTCAGACCGGTTTTCAACGAGGCCGGGACGATTTGAAGCGAATCAAGGCGTCTCTGTGCCCGATCTGCACGCGAGAGGGAAGAGGGAGCGGTTATGAACCAGTCGAATTTGCACTATCTTACCCCCGTTTGTCATGCTTGAGCCCGGCAAAGCCTTGATTGCGGCGTCCACCACCTGTATCTGACCCACTATGTTACCCGTATTGGCCCAAATGATCAGACTGCAAGATCGCGCTCGCCTACGCGAGCGATTCTATGGCGCCGCCCGCACGGTGTTGGCACGGCTATAATACCCGCCCGCCCCACAGCCAGCCTATTCAAATTACAAGACGGGAGAGGACAGATGTCCCCCAAAACGCTTTATGACAAAATCTGGGATGCGCATGTTGCGCATGAATCAGAAGACGGCACCTGCCTGCTGTATATCGATCGCCACCTGGTCCACGAAGTGACCAGCGCACAGGCCTTTGAGGGCCTGCGGATGACGAACCGCAAGGTACGTGCGCCGGGAAGAACCATCGCAGTGCCTGATCACAACGTGCCCACCACGCCGGACCGCGTCAACGGCATTGAAAACGAAGAAGGCCGCATTCAGGTCGCCGCGCTGGATAAGAATGCCAAGGAATTTGGCATCCATTATTATCCGATGAATGATGTCCGTCAGGGCATCGTACACATCGTCGGCCCCGAGCAGGGCTGGACCCTGCCAGGCATGACCGTTGTTTGCGGCGACAGCCACACCGCCACCCACGGCGCCTTTGGGGCGCTGGCGCATGGGATTGGCACATCTGAGGTTGAGCACGTTCTGGCCACCCAGACGCTGATCCAGCAAAAATCCAAGAACATGAAGGTCGAGATCACCGGCAAATTGCAGCCAGGCGTGACCGCCAAGGACATCACAATGGCAGTGATCGGTGAAACCGGCACTGGCGGCGGCACTGGCTATGTCATCGAATATTGCGGCGAAGCGATTCGTGATCTGTCGATGGAAGGTCGCATGACCGTCTGCAACATGGCCATCGAGGGCGGTGCCCGTGCAGGCCTGATTGCGCCGGATCAGACAACTTACGACTACGTCAACGGTCGCACCCACGCCCCCAAGGGCGCCCAGTGGGAAGCGGCGTTGAACTGGTGGAAGACCCTGTTCACTGATGCAGACGCTGAATTCGACAAGGTGATCACCCTGCGTGGCGAAGACATCCAGCCGGTTGTGACCTGGGGCACCTCGCCCGAGGACGTTCTGCCAATCACCGCGACCGTCCCATCGCCCGAAGACTTTGAGGGCGGCAAGGTTGATGCGGTCAAACGCGCGCTCGACTATATGGGTCTGACCTCGGGTCAGAAACTGACTGACATCGAAATCGACACCGTATTTATCGGCTCCTGCACCAACGGCCGTATTGAAGATCTGCGCGCCGTGGCCGAAGTGGTCAAGGGCAAGAAGATCAAGGACGGCATGCGCGCCATGATTGTTCCGGGTTCCGGCCTGGTCCGTGCTCAGGCCGAAGAAGAAGGTCTGGGCGAAATCTTTATCGAGGCTGGCTTTGAATGGCGTCTGGCAGGATGTTCCATGTGTCTGGCAATGAACCCCGATCAGCTGTCCGAGAACGAGCGCTGCGCCTCGACCTCGAACCGCAATTTTGAGGGTCGACAGGGTTACAAGGGCCGCACCCACCTGGTGTCACCTGCGATGGCCGCTGCGGCTGCCCTCACCGGTCACCTGACCGACATTCGCGATTTGGCATAAGGAACAAGAGCATGGATAAGTTTGAAAAACTCCAGGGCATCGCTGCCCCTATGCCGCTGGTCAATATCGACACCGATATGATCATCCCAAAGATCCATCTGAAATCGATCAAGCGGACCGGCTTTGGCAAGAATCTGTTTGATGAAATGCGCTATAATCGCGATGGAACCGAGATTCCCGATTTCGTGCTGAACAAGCCGCAGTATCGCGATGCAGAAATCATCGTCGCCGGTGACAACTTTGGCTGTGGCTCGTCACGCGAACATGCGCCTTGGGCTATTGCGGATTTTGGCGTCAAATGTGTGGTCTCGACCTCCTTTGCCGATATCTTCTTCAACAACTGCTTCAAGAACGGCATCCTGCCCATCGTGCTGCCGCAGGAACAGATTGATGTGCTGATGGCCGACGCCGAAAAAGGCGCAAATGCGCGGATGACCGTGGATCTGGTGGCCCAGGAAATCACCACATCCGATGGCGAGGTGATCACGTTCAACGTCGATGCCTTTAAAAAGCATTGCTTGTTGGAAGGTCTGGATGACATTGGTCTGACTATGGAAAAAGTGACCGCCATCGACACTTTTGAAGACAAGGCTGCGCAGGCGCGTCCCTGGGTCTGACGCCCAGACCTTAATCAGAATTCTAAAGGGCCGCCCATCAGGAGTGGCCCTTTTTCTATGCCCCACTGGCGCATCATGACCCCTGAATTTTAGAATCCCAGGCGTTACCACCGCGACAGGCTGCACCCTAATCCCATTGACCGTGCTTTGCCCGCTAGGCGACGCCTCGAATCGACGCACTACATATTGTATGAGGGTGCAATCAAGCACTAAATCCAGCATTCCATGATGTATTCCGGCACCACTGCCCCGACGAATCTCTCGACCCGAGGTGAATCTTGCCGTCCAGATCTTGAGCAGAATCGCTAAACAAGGCACAAATGAGGCGCAAATGAGGCATAGCAGCCCCAAGTCATTGGGATTGCGTCAAGTTGGAACAAAGGCTCGGCAACGTATCGACCTGTCCAGTTTGAAGGGAACGAACAGTGTTATCACGCATCACAGGCGCAGCCATGCGCGGTATACTTGTGGCATTTCTAATTGCCATGCCGTCCTTGCTGCTGCCGGATTCTGCCACGGAATCCACCGAAATTGTGGCCCTGATGGCCTTGCTGGGCGGCATGCTGACCTTTGCCGAATACTATTCCAGCTTTCCCAGCTTCATCGACTTTCGCGAAGCGCCCCCGCTGAACCGAATGCGGTTCCTGTCACTATTGCTGACCATCGGCACCCTTAGCCTGATGGCCCGCCATCCCATTGATCCCACCGGACTGACAACTCTTGCCTATGCCTTGGGAAACAAGATCGGTCACCTACTGGATTTTGCATACTCACCGGTGCATCTGATAACCCTGATGCTGCCTGCGACTGTACTGCCCGAAACGGTGAACATGGTCCGGGCCGCTGCGGGTCTGGCCTATGTGATTGGGCTGGCCAGCGTTGCGGGCTTTTTCTTTGCCATCCACATACGAAACTGGCCAGTTGCAAACGGTGCCTTCAACGTCTGGGTAAACCTGCCGTTGTTTGACCCCACCACCGGCGGCGACGTGGTGCATCGGCTACAACGCGACGGACGTATCTACATAATGCTTGGGGCAATATTACCCTTTGCCATCCCAGCGACGGTGAATATGCTACCAGGGATGGTTGATCTGACGGCACTCAACGATCCGCAAACCCTGGTCTGGATGATCAGCGCCTGGGGTGCCCTGCCCGCCTGGCTAATGATGCGCGGCATGGCAATGCTGCGGGTGGCCGAACTGATCGAACAAAAACGCCGCCGCGCCTATGCCAACGCCGAGGCCCTACAGGCGGCATGAGACAGCTGGCCGCGCTTTTGCTGCTGCTTGTACAGACCCTCCCAGGCCACGGCGATACGTTGCGCATTGCCACTTTCAACACAGAATTGTCCCGCGATGGTCCCGGCCTTCTTCTACGCGACATAGAGCGTGGAAAAGACCCGCAGATCGCCTCTGTGGTGCAGATAATTGCCGGTGCCCGCGCTGATGTACTGGCCCTGCAAGGCATTGACTGGGATTACGAAAACCGCGCCCTGCAGGCCCTGCAATACCAACTGCAACAGGCAGGATCACCCTATCCGCATATATTTGCCCTACAGCCAAATTCTGGCATGGCCACGGGGCTGGATATGGACGGCGATCGCCGTCTTGGCACCCCCCGAGACTCACAGGGCTATGGCGCCTTTACCGGGAAAGCTGGTATCGCAGTGCTGTCTCGACTGCCCATCGACCGAAACGCGGTGCGGGATTTCACTCCACTGCTGTGGCGGGAACTGCCCAACGCGCTGCTACCGCTGCATCCCGATGGCACTCCGTTTCCCAGTGAACCGGCCCAAGCGCAGCAACGTCTGTCCAGCACCGCCCACTGGGTGGTGCCGCTAAAGCGACCGGATGGCGGGCGGCTGAACCTGCTGACATTTCAGGCCGGACCACCCCTGTTTGACGGCCCCGAAGATCGCAACGGCCGGCGCAATGCCGACGAGATCCGCCTGTGGCAGCTATTGCTCGACGGCGATCTGGGCCCGGCGCCCACAATGCCGCTGGTGATTGCCGGTGGCGCCAACCTGGACCCGACCCAAGGCGACGGCAGGCGCAGCGCAATCAAAGCGCTGCTGTCCGACCCAAGGTTGCAAGATCACCGCCCATCCAGCCCCGAGGCCGGTGTGAATACCGTCGAATGGAGCACAGCCGGACGTATGCGGGTGGACTACCTGCTGCCCTCGGCCGATTTGACGGTGGTGGATGCAGGCGTGATCTGGCCGCCAGACTCAGGTCTGACCGACGGGACCACCAGTCGCCACCATCTGGTCTGGATTGATATTGCTTTCGACCAACGCTGACGGCAGTGCCGAAGCTATTGCAGCATCCAGCGGAGTGTGCCGAAATTCGGGCAATAGGGACTCAAATCGCGCGCCATCCAGACGATGGGCGGTATTCCACAAATAGCGCATTTCCAGCAAACAACGTCCCATTGGCCAGAACGGCCGCGCCAGTTGCAGGGGCAGCCAGGCCATGCGCTTCAACCGCGCCGCACGCAGGGTCACGCGGTTTACCACCGCCAAAATCTGCTGCCCGGTCAGCGTATACCCGGCAAAAGGCACATCAGCGAAAACCGGCAAATCCTCTCGCTGTTCAGCCAGTGCCACTGCAGCCCGCGCCAGATCCGGCAGATAGGCCCAGGCATGGGCCAACTCCGGGTTGCCGGGATAGGTGAACCGCCCCTTCGCCAGATCTTTGGTCATGATCATATCAAACCAATTCCCCGAGGCCCGGGTGTCCAGAAAATCCCCGGCCCGCAGCACAATAGTCCGCACGCCGGAGCGCCGATAGGCCGTCTCCATTTCGATCCGGATCCGGCCCAGCGGATTTGCTGCCAAATGCGGTGTATGTTCGGCCCATGACCCAGGTGCCCCGGCGCCAAAAACGTAGACATTTCCGGGCACAACCACCGTGGCACCGGTGGCGCCTGCGACCCTGATCACCTCCGCATGCAGCTTGGGCACCTGCGTGGCCCAGTCGGGATAATCCGGGTTCCAGCCGTTGACGATCACTTGCACGTTCCCAGCGGCCTGCATCAAGTTGTCTGCACTGCGGTCAAAATGTCGGACCTGCCAGCCTGCATCAGAAAATGCAGCGGAACAGGCGCGGCCAAATCGGCCGCTAGCGCCAAGGATCAATACTGTATGGGTCATAAGACAGGCTCCAAATTATGATTGAAACCAATATCATGTATACAAACCAACATAGATATTGTTGAAATTTGCAGATCATGTATTCATTGCTGAATGGATGCAACGTTCCCATTCTCCGATTGGTCACTGATCCAAAGCTTCCTTGCTGTGGCAGAAACCGGCTCTCTGTCCGCAGCGGCGCGGCGGCTCAACCGCAGCCAACCCACTTTGGGGCGTCACATCCAAAACCTGGAGAACGCCCTGGGAAGCCACCTGTTCGAGCGCCACGCCCGCGGTCTGCGTCTCTCGGACAGTGGCAACAGACTGCTCCCAATGGCGCAAACAATGCATGCACAGATGAACACCATTGCGCTGACCGTCGCTGGCCAGTCACAACAGCTCAAGGGCACCGTGCGGATCACCGCCAGCGTGTTTGCCTCGCACCATCTCCTCCCTCCGATCCTGGCCCATATCCGCGAACAAGAACCCCTGATCGAACTTGAGCTGGTGCCATCGGATACCAGTGAAAATCTGTTGTTCCGGGCTGCCGATATTGCGGTGCGCATGTACCGGCCCAACCAGCTTGACATCGTCACCCGTCACGTCTGCGACCTGGCGATAGGCGTATTTGCCGCTGACAGCTATCTGGCCCGCAAAGGCACCCCGCAAACCCCCGAACAACTTCGTCAGCATGACCTGGTGGGCTACGACACCAACGAGCTCATTCTGCACACCACCCGCGCGCTGGGTTGGACGATGGAGCGAAAGGACTTTGCCACCCGCTGCGACAATCAGGCAACCTACTGGCAGTTGGTCCGCGCCGGATGCGGCATCGGGTTCTCCCAACGCAACGTAGGGTGTGCCGATCCATTGGTGCAAGAGCTGGACCTGGGGCTGCAAATCCCACCGCTTCCGGTTTGGCTGGCGGCCCACCAGGCAATGCGCCAGACCCCACGCATAACCCGCGTCTGGTCCCTGCTGGCCAAAGGGTTAAACCAAGCAACACCATTGGCATGAGACAAACCACACCCATGCCGCAGCCACCCATTTCACCTTGTGACAAATACTCCCGCCGGAGGCCACCCGAGGCAGAGGCCGACAGGCCGCTGCCGAGACAGAACAGCGCGCCAAAGGCGCTCAATTTGGTCACAGCGCCGACCCGTCCCAGATGCTAGCGATATTGACCCTACTGGCCTCAGCAGATACCTCCAGTACAAACTTTTCCAAGGAGTATCCGCATGACCAACCCTTCGATTCTGATTTTGCCCGGTGACGGCATTGGCCCCGAAGTCATGGCGCAAGTCACACGGATCATAGATTGGTATGGGACTTCGCGCGGTCTGAAATTCGATGTCAGCTCGGATCTGGTCGGCGGTGCCGCCTATGACGCCCATGGTGTCCCGCTGCATGACGACACCATGGCCCGGGCCATGGAAGTGGACGCCGTTCTGCTGGGTGCAGTTGGCGGCCCGAAATACGACGATCTGGATTTCAGCGTCAAGCCCGAACGCGGCTTGCTGCGGCTGCGCAAGGAAATGGATCTGTTCTCTAACCTGCGCCCGGCGCAGTGTTTTGACGCGCTGGCCGATTTCTCCTCGCTGAAAAAAGACATCGTTGCCGGTCTCGACATCATGATCGTGCGCGAGCTGACCTCGGGCGTCTATTTCGGCGAACCCCGTGGCATCTTCAACGAGGGCAACGAGCGGGTTGGCATCAACACCCAGCGCTACACCGAAAGCGAAATCGAACGCGTTGCGCGCTCGGCCTTTGATCTGGCCATGGTCCGCAGTAAAAAACTGTGTTCGATGGAAAAAGCCAACGTGATGGAAAGCGGCATTCTGTGGCGCGAAGTGGTCACACGTGTGCATGCCGATTACCCCGAGGTTGAACTCACCCATATGTATGCCGACAACGGCGCCATGCAGCTGGTTCGCGCGCCCAAACAGTTCGATGTGATCGTCACCGACAACCTGTTTGGTGACATCCTGTCCGACTGCGCTGCAATGCTGACCGGCTCATTAGGCATGCTACCCTCGGCCAGCCTGGGTGCCCCGATGGACAACGGCCTCCCCCGCGCAATGTACGAACCGGTGCACGGCTCGGCCCCGGACATTACCGGTCAGGCCAAAGCCAACCCAATTGCCTGCATCCTCAGCTTTGCCATGGCGCTGCGCTACAGCTTTGACCAAGGTGCCGAGGCTGACCGCCTTGAGGCCGCAGTCGAGGCCGTTCTGGCCGATGGCCTGCGCACTGCCGATCTGCTGGGCGAAGAGGGCGTGACACCGGTTTCGACCAGCGGCATGGGCGATGCCATTTTGGCCGCGCTGGACGCAAGCCTCTAATACTTGGGCCCAATGCCCATCTGATCCGGCCCCGCCTGCTTGTCAGTGCGGGGCCTTACTATGCCGACTGACGTATTTTGAGCCCCGACAGTTTTGGATGTAAGGTCGACCGCCATGCAAATTGCTGCCCCGAGACCTCTGCATGCAGGATCAATATCTTACCCATCGAACCAAAATCCGCCGGGCACTCACACGATATTGCGCTTGCATATCCCCATCTTAGCAACTAGTTGGCCCTTCACGGTCGGGCTGTGGCGCAGCCTGGTAGCGCACCTGCTTCGGGAGCAGGGGGTCGGAGGTTCGAATCCTCTCAGCCCGACCAGATCATCTGAAATCAACGACATATTCATCGGCCACGGCCAGCCGACCTGGCTGGCATCAAGGCAGAACCTATCACGAAAACCGCTTTTTCAGCAGCGTATTAACCAGCTCTGACAGCAGGACCAGCGCCACAATGGCAAGTGTCACCGTGGCGGCTTTTTCGTATTGGAACGAGCGCACATAGGTCTGGATGTACAGGCCGATACCCCCTGCCCCAACAATGCCCAGTACCAGGCTCTCGCGCAGGTTCAGCTCGAACCGGAACACGGTGTCGCGCAGGATCACTGGCGCCATCTGCGGCCAGATACCATAGCGTAATTTCTGCAAACTGCTGGCACCGGCACTCTCTAGTGCGGCCACCGGGCCGGTGGCGACATTATCAATCGCCTCGGCGTAGAATTTCGCCAACATACCGGTGGCGTGAAAGGTAATCGCCAGAATACCCGGCAATGGTCCCAGCCCAACAGCGCCAACCATCAACATGGCCACCAAAATCAACGGGATTGCCCGCACCATTGCCAAAAATGTCCGCACGGGGCGCCAGACTGCCGGGCGCATCAGGGTTTCTGAGGCCAGAATACCAAAGCCTGCCGACAGGATGACTGCAAACAGGGTGCCCAGAATGGCGATACGCAGGGTCTCGGCCAGTCCGCGCAGCATTTCACGCCAGATGGTCAGGTCTGGCGGCACCATACGAGAGAGGAAATCCCACAGCCGTGGACCGGCGCGGGTCAGCTTGGCCATTTCCACATCAGCCGTCAGCAGCGCCCAGCCCACAGCGCCCACCAACAATACCCAGACAACAGATCGCGGCATCAGCTGACCACGCGCAATTGGGGGTCTGCCATGGCGCCATTATACACCTCGGAAACATCCCTTTCGGAAATGAGCCCTGAGGGCCGATCAAACAGAATGCGCCCATCGCGCAGTCCCACCACCCGGTCGGCAAACCGCTGTGACAGCTCGGGCTGATGCGAGGTAAAGACCACTCCGATGCCCCGCTTGCGCGCCGCGCTGGTGATAAGCGCCAGAACTTTTTCGGCATGGGCCGGGTCTAGATTGCTGACCGGTTCATCCGCAAGGATCAGCTGTGGTTCCTGCGCCAGACAGCGGGCAATCGCCACCCGCTGGCGCTGACCACCCGACAGTTGGTCAGCCCGGCGTTCAGCCAGATCGGCCAGCCCGGTGTCTTGTAGCACCGCCCCAACCACAGCATGGTCGCGTTCGCTGAACCGTCCCCAGAGCGAGGCCCAGTGACTGGTCCGGCCAAGCCGACCGTTCATCACATTTTGATAGACACTTTGGCGGTCTACCAGCGCGAAGTCCTGAAAAATAAACCCGGTATCGGCCCGCACCTGCCGCCGTGGTGGCTGGTCCGAGTTCAACCCTGCCCCCAGCACCTCGGCGCGGCCATTCCAACCGCGCAACCGCCCGTCCATCAGCGCCAGCAAGGTCGACTTCCCCGCCCCAGACGGGCCAATCAACGCCAGACACTCCCCTGGCATCACGGTCAAATCCACCGCTGCCAAGGCCATCGTGCCGTCGAATTCATGACCGACACCGGACAGGGAAATCGCTGCGTTCATTTCAAATAGCCATATCGCTTGGCTGTGGCGCGCACGCCGTCATAGATGCTGGACTGGGTCGTCACATAGCCATCTGGCCCATAGAGATAGGCCCGCAAGTGCTGATTTTCGGCACCATTCAGGCTTAGCATGACCTCGACAAACCGCGCCTGCACCATTGTATCCAACCCCTTACGGGCAATCACCACATGGCTGGGGATCTGTTCGGATTCCGCGATCCAGGTGACTTCGGATTGTTGCTGAGGTGTCAGCAGCAGGTCAGCATATTGGCTGGCCCCCGCCGCATCGACCAACCCGGTGGCCATGGCCTGCATCGCCTGCTGATAACCACCCGCAAAAAACTTGTGGCCAAAGAACTGATCGGCCTGATCCGGCGAGGCGATCAGCCCCTCCTGCACAAACAGGTCAAGCGGGTACAGATAGCCGGACTCGGAGATAGGATCGGCAAAGGCAATGTCGCGCCCCTTTAGGTCCGCCAATGTCTTGATGCCACTGTCGCGGCGCACAAAGACCCGGCCCGAATAGCTGGGGGTACCGCGATAGACCTCGGACAACAGCGGCACGGCGCCAATCTCGGCCTCGGCCAGCACAAAGGGCAGCGCCCCCATGAACGAGATATCGGCATCGCCATTGCGCAATGCCTCGACTGCGGCAGCATGGTCAAAAGTGACAAAGCCACTCACCTCCACCCCCATCTGATCCGACAACCAAGTGGTGATCGCGCGAATATCGCCCAACAGTTTGTCAGGGTTTTCCTGCGGGATAAAAGCCAGCTTTAACCCCTGCGAGGCCCGAGCAAGGGAGGGGAAGCTTAGGCTGGCGGCCGTGGCGGCCAAAAAGGTGCGGCGTGACAGCATCAGAACATCCTCGAGTCAATTTGGATCTGCAGGGTTTGGAAATCCTGCCAATAGGTTTCGGCCAAGGCCCAGTCCCCCGCAACCACAGCATCCCCCACGGCACGTAAAGTGTCGGCAAGTTGATAGACTTCGGGTCGGGCGTCAAGGTTGGTCATAGTGCCTGCGTCAGCTGCCAGATCTGGTGCCACTGTATCCACCAGTAGCACGATATTGGCAACATCACGGGCGGGCAGCAATGTGTTCAGGGTGGTGGCAAACGTGGTCAGCTCGTCAAAGGCCAGCCGGAATTCGCTCTCTTTGCCCTCAAACACCTGATAGGGATCTTCACCATCCCCGACCGCCATCAGATAGGCCGTCAGATCGGCGCGTTGCGCCTTGTCCAGATCCAGTGATTTACTCTCGTTGAACCAGTCCACAACAGAGGCCAGTGTCGGCAGTGATCCGTCATGCATATAGGGCGCGGTGAAATTGACATTGCGCAGGGTTGGCGTGTCAAAGGCAGTGGGAGTGCCGCCGGGAAACGGCGGCTCGGCGCTGCCGATGTCATGGGTCAGACCATCCCGG
>Ga0209081_1001621_pt1 | contig 13427 bp, 8 predicted proteins | sample GOMGulsemesocosm_4_FD_184636 | JGI IMG/M metagenome (GOLD analysis project Ga0209081, IMG submission 184636) | Methane-oxidizing microbial communities from mesocosms in the Gulf of Mexico - GOM15B Gulf of Mexico (SPAdes) (version 2) | ecosystem: Environmental > Aquatic > Marine > Cold seeps... | reverse complement strand
GCGCTCCGAGTGCAAAAATCGCTGCGGCCGATAATTTCTCATGCTGGGATTCATCATAGGTCTGTCAATGCGGGAGTTTTCAGAGGGTATTCGGGGCGGATTTAAGCGCGATGACGTGGTCGTTGAAAAACGACTAAGGCCTTCTAGATCAGGTAGTTATCGAGTTTTGACTCAGCACTTGTTGACCGCTTGCACGCTTTTCATACATCTGGCCCGGTAAGTGATCGGAGGATGGCTAATGTTTTTTTGTTGACAACGTTGTCTTTCGGGGTGTAGCTTAGCCTTAAGACAACGTTGTCCGTTTGTTTGGTCGGAATGCCAAACAACAGTTGATCGGCGCTATAAAAATAATTAGCAATACAACAATAAACTCCAGGTGAGGAGAATTAATCATGGCAATAAACTTGAGAAAAGCGATTCGCTCAATCAATCACGCCGCATTGATTTGCGGGTCTTTAAGTGCTTTGGCTTTGTCCGGTGCTGCTTTTGCGCAAGAGGGTGCAGAGCAAAAAGCAACGGATGAAATCGAAGAGGTTCAGGTGTTAGGTATTCGCAGAGCGCTAGAGCAGGCTCTGGAGTCTAAGCGCTATGCCGACTCTGTTATCGATTCTGTTAACGCCGAAGATATTGGCAAATTTCCCGACAAGAACATTGGTGATGCGCTACAGCGAATCCCCGGTGTAACGGTTGAGCGTGCATACGGCGAAGTCAATGGCGTAACCATTCGTGGTACGGCGCCTGAGCACAGTCTGGTCCTTTTAAACGGTCAGCCGGTTGCCAGCACAGGTTGGTTCGATTTGGGTGGCCAAACCCGTTCGTTTAACTTTGAGTTGATGTCCGCCGAGCAAGTTTCTGGCATGGATGTGTACAAATCTCCTCAGGCCAAAATTGACGAGGGCGCTATTGGCGGTACCGTCAATTTGAAAACTCGTAAACCTCTAGATCTAGACGCCTTTAGCTTTTTTGGTTCAGCGGAAAGCGTTCACAGCGATCTCTCGGGTGAAGACGATCCAGCTTTTTCTGGCCTTGGTAGCTGGAAGAACGATGAAGAAACTTTTGGTGTCTTGTTGGCCTATTCGCAAGAAGAGCGCACCGTAACTCGTGAGCAAACCGAGACTATCGGTTTCTTCGACGGCAATATGGACGATGGCGGTGGCAACAACTACGGGCCTTGGGGCATGGGTTCAAAGCTGTTTGAAGAGGAGCGCGAGCGCACCAGTATTCAAGCGACCATGCAGTTTGCTCCGACCGACAATATGGAATTCACTCTCGATTATTTTAACTTCGAGCTCGATAGCCCTCATATTAACCACAACTTCTTGGCCATCCCATCGATCAATGGTGAGATCGATGCCTCAACCAAAGTGGTTAATGGCGACGGTGCAACGACCTATGGTGAAGTGACCAATACTGGTGGTCCGACAGATCTAGTGCCGCTTTTCTACAATCCCGTCGTTCGCGATGCGGGTATGGAAACAGACGTACTCAATCTGACTTTTGACTACGAAGGTGACGGTTGGAATTTGTCGGCAGTAGCGGGTCAGTCTGAGTCTAAAGGCGGCGCAGTTAGGACGAGTACTTGGTGGGGGCCTTATGGTTCACCGGCACTGGCGAATTTTTCTTACGATAACAGCGGGCCGTTAGAAGTTATTCCAACCAGCCCCGGTTACAGCCCAACCAATCACTCGCAGCAAGTATTGCATCAAGAGGCCAATTTCCGTGAAGACAAATACGCCCACGAGGTGGATTATATTCAAGCGGATCTGACTTTTGACGTCGACATGGGACCAATCAACTCTATCGATGTTGGTGTTAAGTTGACCAGTAATGAGTTCAGCGGCACGACTCTCGTTATGGACCCAGTACTGTCTGATGTACTCGCTGAAGGTTTCACCTTAGAGGACTTTAATGGCGGTGTAGCCAGTGGTTTACACGGTGAAGAGGGTCGCTCTGGTACTTTAGATTCCTACGCTCTGATCGACGGCGATGCGTGGATGAATTACGTCAAAAATAATGCCTCTGATGCCGTGGTGAGTCTGGCTGATACTTTTAGTGTTGAAGAAGACGTGATGGCCGCTTACGTACAAGCCAATTTCAAAGTTGACGGTTTGCGCGGTAATGTTGGTATGCGTTTGGTCGATACATCGCTAACCTCCAAAGGCTACATTGATGGCTCGGCCGAAACGGCTAAGCAAGATTACGTCGATTTTCTGCCCAGCGTTAACTTAGCCTACGACTTGAGTGAAGACGTGGTGTTACGTTTTGCGGCAGCGTCGGTGGTATCACGCCCTAACTATGACGATTTGCGTGTCGGTCGTTCGATTAACGTTAACTTGGGTACCGCAACCGTTGGCAGTCCAGATCTTGATCCTTACAAAGCCAATCAGTACGACTTGGGTGTGGAGTGGTATTTTGCTGAGCGCTCAGTGGCTTCGGCGACGATGTTCAAGAAAGACATCAGCTCCTACATCTTCACCACCACAGCTGCAGAAACTCTGAATGGTTGTAGTGGAGTCGGTGGAACGCCTTGTTTGGTGACTCGCGCACGTAATGGTGGCTCTGGTGACGTGACCGGTATCGAACTTCAGTACCAGCAGGATTTCAGCAACGGCTTTGGGGTGATGTTTAACTACACCTACACCGACAGTGAATTGACTCAGCCCGATGGCCAGACTCAACCGCTACAAGGCGTTTCTGATAATTCTTACAATGCGACAGTGTACTTCGAAAACGAATACTTAAGTGCTCGTATGTCCTACAACTATCGCGATGAGTGGATTGGCACTGGCGTCAGCACTAACGTTGTTAACGGCGAATACGACCAGTTAGATCTGTCGCTGGTTTATCACCTGAATGATCAAATCGATTTGTCATTCGAAGGCGTCAATATTCTTAACGAAACGGTCGTGAGCACCAATTCAGATTTTGGTGTGGTGATGGATGCCAATGAATACGGCGCTCGTTACTACTTGGGTGCAAGCTTCAAGTTCTAAGTGTTAGAGGTACTGTACTAAATTCGGCCTTCGTGAGTTTACTGTGTTAGTAACAGGATTTACGGGAAGATGTTCTAAACCTCATGGACGAGGTGCGAAGGTCGATGTATATAGATTTATATGAGTGTTTAAATAACTAATTTTAAGGCGTGGCTCAATGAGCGGCGTCGCTACTAGAGAAGGTTACATGTCTAGGGTGGTAAACACAGACGAGACCATTTACCTCGGGATCGATGGTGGTGGAACTAAATGCCGAGCAGTTATTGTTGATGCTCATGGTCGGCGTCTTGGTGAAGGATTGGGAGGACCAGCAAACCCCTTGCATGGGCTAGAGAGAACATTTTCCTCAATAGTCGACTCTGCGCAACAAGCGTTAGTCAATGCGGGTCTGGATCAAAGCGACTTATCAAAATTGGTCGCGGGCGTAGCCCTAGCGGGTGTTAATATCTCCAGCACATTTTCACAAGTTGAAAACTGGCAGTATCCGTTTGCCAGCATGTATCTCACCACTGATCTGCATGCCGCATGTCTTGGCGCTCATTGTGGCGAAGACGGGGCAGTGATTGTGGCCGGTACTGGCTCATGCGGTTACGTTTGTGTTGAAGATCGGCGGTGCACACTCGGTGGGCACGGCTTTCTACTCGGAGACGTAGGCAGCGGTTCTTGGTTGGGGTTAAGAGCGTTGCAAGCGGTATTGAATGCCTTAGATGGTTTGGCACCGACAACGATGTTATCCACATCCTTTGAGCGAAAATTCGGGCTTACGGGCTTGGCCATTGTGGAGGCGATGAGTAAGTCCACCTCTTCAGAGTTCGCTAAACTTGCGCCCACGGTACTGGAGGTTGCCAAAAGCGGAGACGCAGTAGCGCAAGACATCGTTCAGGCCGGAGCGGATTATATTGACGCCTTGGCTCGCAAATTGTTGAGTTATCAGCCGCCTCGATTGTCGATGATCGGCGGTATTTCTCAGCCTCTGCAAAACTGGTTGTCACCGCAAGTCGTGGCTAAAATCGCACCGCCGTTAGAGCAGCCGGAGATGGGGGCGATCTATTTTGCCCAAGAGCGCCATGGCGTTAACGTCGAAACTATTGAGGCGTAATAGCCGCTCTCGAAAGCGCATGTGCCATGATGATACAGTACTAGAAAATACTATAACAACATCTATAAAAAAGGTCGGTCAGATGGATACAACTATGAGTCAGACACAGCGTCAAACGTCGAGTTTGGTGCCGATGGTCATTGTCGGTATTTTGTTTTTTATGTTCGGTTTTGTCACCTGGCTGAATGGATCTTTGATTCCGTTTTTGCAGATCGCTTGTGAATTAACGCATATGCAAGCTTACCTAGTGACCATGGCCTTCTACATTTCCTATACCGTGATGGCTTTACCCATGTCACTGATTTTACGTCGTACCGGTTACCGAAAGGGCATGATGTTAGGGTTGGTTATTATGGCCGTAGGGGCGTTAATTTTTATCCCCGCGGCAGAATTTCGCACGTTTAGTGTGTTTTTGTTTGGCCTATTTGTACTGGGAACAGGTTTGACCATTTTACAAACGGCGTCGAACCCCTACATCGTACACATTGGCCCGCACGAGACCGCCGCCGTTCGAATTAGCATCATGGGATTGATGAATAAAGGCGCCGGTATCGTTGCGCCTTTGGTGTTCACCGCCTTCATTCTCAGTGATATGTCACAATTTTCCGAATCGGCGATGGCAAGCATGAGTGCAGTCGAGAAAGGCATCGCGCTGGATGAATTGTCGGCCCGTTTGGTGACACCGTATCTGTTGATGGCTGCGATGCTGATCGTATTGGCGGCCTTTGTGCATTTTTCACCGCTGCCGGAAATAGAGCTAGAAGATGAGGGTGCAAATGGCGCGAAAGGTGTGCTGGAGCATCCGCGTCTTATTCTTGGTGTGCTGGCACTGTTTTTCTATGTGGGTGTCGAGGTTATCGCCGGCGATACTATTGGCTTGTTTGGCAAAGATATGGGGGTTGAGAATTTTGGCCAGCTAACCTCTTATACTATGGTCTTTATGGTGGCCGCCTACATGGTTGGTATGGTCGTTATCCCTCGCTGGATTAAACAGGAAACCGCACTAATTATCTCCGCCGTTTTGGGTATCGTGTTGTCCGTTATGGTGATGACTGCCAGCGGCGACAGTTACAGCGTGTGGAATGCTCTGTTTACTTGGAGCGGCGCGCCTGCGATTCCTAACGCAGTACTGTTCATTGCGTTGCTGGGCTTCGCCAACGCATTGGTGTGGCCAGCGATTTGGCCGATGGCTCTATCGGGATTGGGTGCGTTGACAAGCACTGGGTCTGCGCTGCTGATTATGGCAATTTCGGGCGGTGCGATATTTCCATTCTTATACGGCGCGGTTGCCGATACCTCTGGCGATGCACAATCGGCCTATTGGGTGATGATTCCCTGTTATCTGTTTATTCTTTTTTACGCGCTCAAAGGACATAAGCTAACCAGCTGGCGTTGAGTGGGAGAATGTCAATGAAGCCTAAGCACATTGTTGTTGTCGGCGGTGGAACCGCAGGCTGGATGGCCGCCTGTCTCTTGAATCACGCGTGGGGCAGTGATGAAGCGCCGACAAAGGTAACGCTGATTGAATCCGCCGATGTCGATACTATCGGTGTGGGAGAAGGTTCTACTCCCTATATGCGACAGTTTTTTAAGCGTTTAGGCATTGCCGAAAAAGATTGGATGCCAGCCTGTAATGCAACTTACAAGTGCGGCATTCAATTTCCGGGCTGGTCGACCAAGCCTGGCTTCGAAAGTTACTTTCACCCGTTTTTTTCTCAACTCGATTATGAGCCCGCTGCGCAGTTTTTTCATCATTGTAATTTGCGTCGGCAAGGCGAAGATGCGGCAGCTCACCCAAACGATTTTTTTGTCGCGGCCGAATTGTCTCGTCAGTGCAAATCGCCAATACCGTTTGAGGATTTGGGGTTCGAGCATGACTACGCTTACCATTTCGATGCCGGGTTGTTGGCAAGCTATTTAAAAAACTTTGCCCGTACTCGTGGGGTGACTCATCTGGTTGATCATGTCGAACAGGTAAGCTGTGATCAACAAGGTAATATCGAATCTTTGGCGACTCGCCATCATGGCGAACTAAAAGCTGATCTGTTTTTCGATTGTTCGGGCTTCTCGGCCCTGTTGATTGGTAAAACGCTCGGTGAAGACTTCTTGTCATATTCAGGTGCGCTGTTCAATGATTGCGCTGTGGCCATGCCAACACCCTTGGATAGCTCCCAGCCGCTGCCTTCAGAAACTGTTTCTAGCGCCGCCAAGGCCGGTTGGATGTGGCGGATTCCCCTAACGCGGCGTTTTGGTAACGGTTACGTCTATAGCTCTGAGTATTTGAGTGCCGAAGAGGCTGAGTCAGAATTGCGTCAGCAGTTGGGGCGAGATGCAGAGGGCGTCGAAGCGCGCCATCTTAAAATGAGAGTTGGTAGAGTACACAACCACTGGTCTAAAAACTGCGTGGCTGCGGGTTTGTCGCAGGGCTTTATTGAGCCCTTAGAGGCGACCGCAATCGGCTTGATTCAGCTTACCATTGATCGTTTTATACAATGCTTCGAACAGGGTGATTTTAGTGATCGCTATCGAGATCAGTTCAACGAAGAGCTGAATAAGGCATTTGACGGCACCAAAGATTATGTGTCTTTGCACTATCGACTCAACAGCAGAAACGACACTCGCTACTGGCAGGACAATCGTGAGCGCGGAGAAATATCTGAGAGCCTACAAAATTTAATCAAAACTTGGGACGGTCGCGAGAGCTTTGATAAAGCCCTGCAGGCGGAGAAAACCGCGCAGGCGTATCTGCGGCCATCTTGGTATTGTATTTTTTCGGGGATGGGGCGCTACCCCGAGATAGAAAAAACCGGTGCGGGTTATCAGGCCGCTGCCCATCGCGCGCGACGTTTGTGTGAGCGTACCGCGAAGAAATTTCAACCTCATGAGCTGCGCTGGCTGATGAATCGGTAGTCTCTCGTCCTCTTGAATGTTAAGGGTCTTTGGGCAAATCAGTGAGTTGCCCTTTTTTTTGTCTGGCGTATTGATACTCGCTGAATTTAACGAACGCTCAGTGCGCGACCTGCACGATGTCTGTCAGCCGAGAGTGCGCGTACGGACAGTTGCTCGATGTTGTTCGGGTCAATAGAAACGGGTTGGGTATAGTCTAGCCAGCTGCCCAGATTAATTTGATATTGAAGTGGAAGACCTGGTAGGGGCGAGCGGATCTGCAGCAGCTTGTGCTCAATCTTGGCTCCCACCGTGGGGATTCGATAATCGACTTTTTGTTGATCAAGTTTCGGTAGTTCCTTTTGCGCGATTAGATTGGAAAAACGATTCCAATCTTGCTGTCGCTCTGCATGTTGTCGATCCGAGATAAGGTGACTGGCTGGCGAGTATTGTTGGCCTTGATAGTTGTAGGGCAACTCCCACTCGGCTTTGTGCCAGGCGCGCTCGGCCAGTGAAATCAGCCGCGGGAATATCATATAGTCTGCTTGCGAATCGGTGCGTGTTGTCTCTGTCCAGAGGTGTCCTTGTAAGCCGTAAAACTTAACGCCGGCATTTAGTGCTGTTTGGCGATCATCCAACGTCATCGGCAGGTTTTGACGGTCTGTCCAAATTTCGGCGTGAGCTGGCAAGTTGTCGGGCATAAATTCGAACGCTTGCTGGCTGTTGGTGGCCCGACTGGCCCAGTAGTAGCCTCGTTCATCGGCATCGACCGCGTAGGGAAAATCAAAGTAAGTGACATCGGGAATTGATAAAACAACTTGCCACTGTCGATTAGCTTGTTCGTGCGCTTTGGCGTGGCCGTCCCAAAACAGTGGGGTCCAAGCGTTGGATTGAACCGTTGAAGGCATTCCTTCTTTATCGGTTGCTGACATGCCGTCGTTCCAGCCCGCCGGTACGATACCTTTGGCTGCAATCATATTGGCAACGCGTTCAACAAAGTACCCCGTCAGGTCGTGGTGATCGTCTAGGTCAAGTTCTGGATTGTTGAGTAGAGACTGGCAGGCCGGTGATTGAATCCAGGCGCCGGCGGTTTCGTCTGCACCTATGTGGTAGCGCGTGAGGGGGACCTTGGCCTGCTTGTGAAGCTCGATCACTTCGCCAATGACTTTATCGACGAATCGATAAGTTGAATCTAGGCAGACGTTCAAGGTGTTGTCGTTGTAGAACTGGATAGACTGATAGCGAGTATTATCGAGTGGATCAATTAGGCGATAGCGCTCAGCTTTGTTTTTTTCTTCCGCTTTAGTTAGGCGCTGATAGCGAGCTTCCATGGCCACTACCGCCGCTCTCGAGTGGCCGGGCATGTCGAACGAGGGAATAACTTCGATGTGCCGCGCTTGCGCCGCTTTCAAGATGTCTTGGTAGTCACTTTTTGAGTAGTAGCCATTGCCGGCATTAGAGTGATGTGGGCCACTGCCTAGCTGCGGCATAAGACAGGTGGTTTCACTGGGGTCGTGACAGCGGCGCGAACCAATTTGGGTTAACTCCGGCAGGTCATCAATCTCAACACGCCAGCCTTCATCGTCACCTAGGTGTAAATGCAAACGGTTCAGTTTGTAGCGTGACATTTGTTCGAGCAGTGAAATAACGTAATGTTTGTCGCGAAAATTTCGCGCTACATCCAAATGCATTCCCCGAAAAGCGAAGCGAGGTTGATCAGTGATTTTGACTTGCGGCGCATCGGTTTTGTTGGCGAATAATAACCCCTCTAGCGAACGCAGTGCGTAGTAGGCGCCACTAGCGTGGTTGCTGAGAATTTTGATGCCGTCTTCTTGTATGTCTAATTGGTATGACTCTGATGGGCTGACAGTCGATTGAACGTCTTTGGGTAGCGTCTTAAAGTGAATAGGGATACCGGCAGAGGATTGCTCAATGCCAAACTGCGACAGCGCATCGAGTGCGCTCTTAATGTCTTCGCTTGGCGGAATATTCCCGGTAAGTCGGTAGCCATTTTCGAGCGACAGTGAGCCGCCATAAACCTCAATATGATTGGGTGTCGGAATGAGCGCCGATGTTAGTTGATGTGGTTCGATGACGGAGCTTCTAGTGTTTTGAAACACTGCAGCACTGGTGGCCATTACTGAGGCATCTTGAGGTGAGCGCTTGAGCTGTTTGTCGATGTTGGTAAAACTGCCGGCGTGCGGGAGCTGTTCTAAGCCGGTGTTCTCATCGATCAGCGCTCTGGTGGAATCGACAATCACTGGCGCCAAATCTCCACTGGTCAGGTAGTAGTTGGGCATCACATCTGATTTAGACAAATGCCAATACGCCGCTCGCATCGTAATCAATACAGTTTCGTTTTCCTTGAGGCCGCTATAATTTTTGTTGGGGCTTAAGCGATGGAGATCGCCATTGATATGCTCAACCAAAAACGGGCTTTCGTCTGAGGATTGGATGGGGGACATATGCGAGAAGTACATTGCCCAGTTGTTTGCGATAAGTGTTGAAGGCAGCGTAAGAGACAATTGCGCTTCAAAACAGGCGCCGCCAGCGATGGTTTGATCGCACTTGGCTGTGGCGCGATTGTCGATGACTCGGTAGTGAACCTTTAGCGATTGAGCAAGTACTGTCAGTTCTTGTTGGTTGTTGATGCGATGATTTACCAGCGCCTTGGGCGCTGTGTGCGATGCATCGGTAGTGGTTGTAGAGTGGTCCGTATTGCAACCGACTAACGCGAGCGCGCAAACTCCCAACATCACTGTCGCCAGTGGTCTTCGAGAAAACACTACCGACGCAGGTTCTGGTTGAGTCTTGGTGGTTAGCTTTTGCGGCGCGGCTGAGCGTGATAGTTGCAACATAGAAAGATCCCTAATCGAGGCCTAAAGACATCAGTAGCGCCTGGTTTTCTCGTTCGATGTGTTTATAAAAATCGGCGTTCTTGAGCCGCGTTGCGGCGGCTTCGTCAATCACGATCAGCGCACTTTGATGCATTTGCAGCGCTGAGGCGGGACAAGACGCCGATAGGGGGCCTTCAACCGTGTCTTGAATGGCCTGCGCTTTACTGGCTCCAGTGGCGAGTAACATAACTTGGCGACTGTCTAAGATTGTGCCTATACCCATGGTGATGGATAGGTGAGGTTGAAACTCGTCCGCGGCAAAAAATCGCGCGTTATCCTCAATGGTTTCTTGAGTGAGCGTTTTTACTCGAGTGCGTGAGCGCAAGCCTGAAGACGGTTCGTTGAAGCCGATGTGGGCGTTGCGGCCAATGCCGAGCAACTGTAGATCGATACCGCCACAGTTTTCAATCATCCTTTCGTATTCTTCACAGGCGCTGATCGGGTTGCCTGCATTGCCCGGTGGCACGTAGGTTAAGTTTGGATCAACGTCAATATGATCAAACAGCTGTTGATTCATAAAATAACGATAGCTCTGTGCATGATCGCCTTTTAAACCTAGATATTCATCCAAATTAAAGGTCGTGGTTTGTCCAAACGAGATCATTTCTTGCTGATAAGCACTGATCAATTTTTGGTACAAGGCAACCGGCGTTGATCCGGTCGCCAATCCCAATACTGAGTTTGGTTTCTGTTTGAGTTGGCGAATGAAAACATTTGCGCCGTAGGCTGCCACATCATTAGCGGTCGGTAAGATGACTATTTGCATGATTGTTCTCTGTGATCGCTGTCGAGTTGCGAGTGATTATTGAGTTTGCCATTCACCCAAGTACGGCTTACGGTAAAGTCGTTATTAAAATGCACCAGATCGGCTCGATAGCGGCTGCGGATGCGCCCCAGAAGATCGGCTTTTTGAATAAACTGTGCGGGATAGAGTGAGGCCATGCGCAGGCATTCTTCTAATGGGAGCTTCATGGTTAAGTGACAAAACTTCACGGCATCAATCATACCGATAGCGCTGCCTGCTAAACGACCTTCGGCGTTAATCAGGCGGCCATTGTCTTCGGTTATGGTCTCACCATAAATTTCGAACGATGTTTTTTTGCTGCCGACTGTCGCCATGGCGTCGGTGACCAAAAATACTTTGCCGTGCGGTTTCGAATTGAGCGCCACTTGGAGGGTAACTGGGTCAACATGATGGCCATCAGCGATAATACCGCACCAGCTGTTGTTGTCCGCCAGTGCCGCGCCGACGACGCCGGGGTCTCTCGCGGTCATCGCACGCATGGCATTAAAGAGATGGGTGAAGCCGAGCAAGCCTTCATCAAGAGCGCTGTTGATTTGATGGTGGGTGGCGTTGGTGTGGCCCGCGCAGACGCGAATGCCGGCTTGGCTCAATCGCTTGATATGGCCTACTTGAGCTTGTTCGGGGGCCAGAGTGACCAGCGTAACCTGGTTGTGATTTGAGCCCTGACAGAGCCATTCGATGTCATCATCGGTGAGAGCGCGAATAAAATCGGCTTTGTGAGTGCCGCGCTTTTCGACATTAAAGAAGGGGCCTTCAATATGGATGCCGAGTATTCCGGCTTCGCCTTGCTCTATTGCGGTTCGAACCGCGTTGATACCCAGCTGTTGTTGCTCGCGTGAGTCGCTGATTAGAGTCGGCGTCATACTGGTCGTGCCGGTTACTCGATGGCCTGCGAGCATGGACTGCAGAGTTTCAACGTCTGGGCGATTGTTGAATAGGTATCCGCCACCGCCGTTGACTTGTAAGTCGATGAAGCCAGGGGCGAGAATGCCGCCAGCCAAGTTTAGTTGAGCAATATCTTGCGGACATTGATCGATCGGCAGAAGAATTTCGATCTGGCTTTCATCGATGATTACTGCGTAATCGTCTAAGAATTGGTGGCCATCAAATACGCGGGCCCCGACGAGTGCTGTCGCCATAACGTGGTTCTCGTATACAAAGGTTGATTGTAAGGAACTTCTCTAATTTTTGGATTACTCTAACAGCTTTGGATGATTCGGACAACGTTGTCTTTCGGGGCGAAAGCTCAAACCGTTTACGAGTCAATTGGTGAGAGAGTGGATCAAAGTGGGGGCTTGGGGGAAGAGCAATCGATGCTCTAACGGTATTGAGCGGTTGAATCTCGAATGATCAGCTCGGGGTGAAAGGCGTTCTCAATCTCGGCGTCCGGTATCTCGCCCTTGCGCGTGGTGCGAGTGGACTGAATCAGCAGCGCCGTGGCACTGGCGGCAATTTTACTGTTGGGCTGTTGGGCTGTTGTGAGCTTGGGCCAAGTTTGGCGTGAAAACGGGCTGTCTTCAAAACCTACGATGGAGAGTTCATTGGGGACGTCAACACCTTGAAGGCGTGCGGCAAACAACGTACCCGCAGCGATTTCATCGTTACAGGCAAAAATCGCGGTGGGTGGTTGTGGCAGCTTAAGAAGCTCTTGAGTTCGTTGAACACCAGATTCAAAGGCGTATTGCCCCTGCACGACTAACGCCTCATCCAGCGGCAACTGATTGTCTAGCATCGCCTGTCGATAACCGGATTCACGCTCGCCGGACGAGGCGTGAACTAAGTCCCCCGATAAAAAGCCTATACGAGTATGACCCAGATCGATTAGATATTGGGTGATTTCACGCGCGGCATTGCGATCATCGACAACCACACATGGGGATAAGTCGTCTGGCGCCTGCGAGCCCGATAGAATTCGAACAAACTTGATGCCGCGTTGATTAAGTTCGGCGACTATTTGGGGGGATTCTGACACGGGCGGGGTCAGTACCAATCCTGCCAATTGACCGCGTTCGACCATGGCGGCAAGTTCGTCAGTAATGGTGTTGGAGTTTGCGTCGCAAGGGTGGATAACCAGTTCGAAACCCTGACGGTGGCACTCCTCCAAAATTCCATGCTGCATGCCAATCACATAGTGACTGTTGGGGTTATCATAAATGAAACCAATAAAGGAGGAGGCTCCACGCAAGTGGCGAGCCGATAAGTTGGGCTGGTAATTGAGTTCCTTGACGGCTTTCCAGACTTTTTCTTTCAGCGCATCGCCAACGGAGGGTTCGTTATTGATGACTCTGGATACGGTCTTAAAAGAAACGCCGGCCAGCTTGGCAACATCCTTGATGGTGGGTTTCATTGAGTGCTTAACTGCTCGATGGAATAAAGGCGCAAAGGGTAAGGTGTTTATCAGTTATAGGCAAGTGTTCTGCGGGGCGGCGAGCATTCACCCGTCACAAAATTGGTCTAAACTCTGGTTAAACAGGTCAGCGCTGTTGTATTGATTTTAGGAGGTGAGTGATGAAACCATCAGAGCCAATGGAGCGCCAAGTAACGCCAAGTTTTTGGAGCGAGCTGGTTGATGAACTGCTGTTCTTGGAAGTTAAGACTGCGCGCTGGATACTGTCGGCCGCCGATCCCACCAATATCGAAATGAGGCGACTGCAAAGTTGTTTTGAGCTAACCGATACCATTCGCCAGGCGCGAGAAACCGCTGATCATGAGCAGCTGCAATGTGTCGGTTGTGGGTATGAGTATTT
>Ga0209081_1001620_pt1 | contig 13427 bp, 12 predicted proteins | sample GOMGulsemesocosm_4_FD_184636 | JGI IMG/M metagenome (GOLD analysis project Ga0209081, IMG submission 184636) | Methane-oxidizing microbial communities from mesocosms in the Gulf of Mexico - GOM15B Gulf of Mexico (SPAdes) (version 2) | ecosystem: Environmental > Aquatic > Marine > Cold seeps... | reverse complement strand
GGCATCGACAGATGCCAGGTGACGGGCGGGAGAATTTGGGTGTGGGTAACCCATGGGTTACCGGGATTGGACTGTGCATGAAACCTGCTTGAGAAAATACGGTTCCGAGCAATCAATCACAACTGGTTTACCAACCAATAAAGTCACCGCCCGCCAGATAGGGCAGGCGGCAACGCTTTACACTTACTTCAATGCGCGCCAACCAATGTCGCTTATTTGAGAGCGCGCCAGCCGATGTCGCGGCGCATGAACCCGTCGGGCCAATCAATTGAATCCGCCGCCGCATAGGCGTTGTCGCGGGCCTGTTGCAGGCTGTCGCCACGGGCGGTAACATTCAGAACCCGGCCACCGGTGGCCAGTACTTTGCCGTCTTGCGCTTTGGTGCCCGCGTGGAATACCATGTTGCTGCTGTCTTCACTCAGCGCATCCAGCCCCTTGATCTCAGTGCCTTTTTCGTATGATCCTGGATAGCCGTTGGCGGCCATGACCACAGTGATGGCGTGATCGTCACCCCAGTTGACCTGCGCGCGGTTCAACCGGCCCTCGGCGGCGGCATGCATCAGGTCCAGCGCCTGTGCGCCCAGACGCATCATCAGCACCTGACATTCGGGATCGCCAAAGCGCACGTTGTATTCCACCAAGCGTGGCAGATCATCCTTGATCATCAGACCGGCATAGAGAATGCCCTGATAGGGTGCGCCACGGCGGGCCATTTCTTCCATGGTGGGTTTGATGATCTCGTCCATTGCCTTGGCTTCGATCTCGGCGCTGAGTACCGGAGCAGGAGAGTAAGCGCCCATACCGCCAGTGTTTGGCCCGGTGTCACCTTCGCCAACCCGCTTGTGGTCTTGCGCTGATCCCATCGGCAACACATTGGTGCCATCGACCAGCACGAACAAGGAAGCCTCTTCGCCCTCCATGAATTCCTCGATCACCACCTCGGCGCCGGCCGATCCAAAGGCACCGCCGAACATATCGTCGATGGCGTCCAACGCGGTGGCTTCATCAAAGGCCATGATCACGCCCTTGCCGGCGGCCAGACCGTCAGCCTTGACCACGATGGGTGCGCCTTGCTGGCGGATATAGGCCTTGGCGGCTTGCGGCTCTGTAAAGTGGCCATAACCAGCGGTGGGGGCGTCGACGGCGGCGCAGACTTCCTTGGTAAAGGCTTTTGACGCTTCCAGTTTGGCGGCGGCCTCGGACGGGCCAAACACCAGCAGACCAGCGTCGCGCAAACGGTCGGATACGCCAGCGGCCAGCGGGGCCTCGGGGCCGACGATGACAAAATCGATGGCGTTTTCTTCGGCGAAGGTTACGACAGAACCGCCATGATTGACGTCCAGATCGGCGCAGGTGGCGATTTGCGCGATGCCCGCATTGCCCGGTGCCACAATCAGTTTGTCACATTTGGGGTTCTGCATCACCGCCCAGGCCAGTGCGTGTTCACGCCCGCCGCCGCCGAGGATAAGGATATTCATGGTGAGTGCTCCGATCTGCTTGGCCTTGCTTGTCGGGCGTTCTATGCTGCGCGAAGCCATAGAACAAGAATAACCTATCCTGCAGGGGGAACCCGCAATTGTCAGACCTGTTTGACGACCCTTCACCGGGTCAGAACACCCCCGAATTCACCGTTTCCGAGCTGTCTGGCGAGGTAAAGCGTACGCTCGAGGGCACCTTCGGTCGCATTCGCGTACGCGGCGAGGTAGGCCGGGTGTTCAAGGCGCGCTCTGGGCATCTGTATTACGATGTCAAAGACGACAAGTCGGTGCTGGCCTGTACCACCTGGAAAGGTCAGGTCTCCAATCTGGCGGTGGTCCCCGAGGAAGGGCTGGAGGTCATCGTCACCGGACGGCTCACTGCCTTTGGGGCGCAGTCGAAATACAACATGAACGTCGAGGAAGTCTCGGTTGCTGGGCAGGGCGCACTTATGGCGCTGCTGGAGAAGCGCAAGAAACAGCTCGAAGCGGAAGGGCTGTTTGCCACCGAACGCAAACAGGCATTGCCCTATCTGCCCCGTTTCATTGGCGTAGTGACATCGCCCTCGGGCGCGGTGATCCGCGATATCCTGCACCGGCTGCGGGATCGTTTCCCGCGCAAGGTGCTGGTCTGGCCGGTGGCAGTCCAGGGCAAAAATTGCGCCGCCGAGGTGGCCAATGCCATCAATGGCTTCAACGCATTCACCCCCGGAGGCAAGCTGCCGCGTCCTGATCTGATCATCGTTGCCCGGGGTGGCGGTTCGGTCGAGGATCTCTGGGGCTTCAACGAAGAGATCGTTGCCCGCGCTGTTGCTGCCTCGCAGATCCCGCTGATTTCGGCGGTGGGCCACGAAACTGACACCACCTTGATTGACTTTGTTTCAGATCAACGCGCGCCAACCCCGACGGCGGCGGCGGAACTTGCGGTGCCCGTGCGGCTTGAACTGCTGGCCTGGACTGGAGAGCAAGGCGCTCGAATGACCCATGCTGTCGGTCAATCGGTGCAGCAACGCAGACAGCGGCTCAAGGATATTTCGCGGGCCTTGCCCAAACCTGAGCGGCTGCTTGATGATCCTCGCCAAAAACTCGACATCTTGTCAGACAAACTGCCCAATGCGCTGATTCGGGGGGTGCAAACTCGCCGAGTTCTGCTGAGCCAGACCTCGGCGGGGCTGCGACCAAAAACACTAGAAAACCACGTGGCTCGCCGCCGCGGCGAAATGGAAAAAATTGCCGCCAAGCTGTCTCCCGTGCCACTGAAACGCGAAGTGGCCCGGCAAACGGATAAGCTCAAATCTCTCAACCAACGGCTGGAACAGGCCCAATCCATTCGAATTGACAAGCAACGCCAGCACCTGGACAGTATGGGTCGACAGCTTGAAATTCTTAGCTACCGGGCGACACTGGATCGTGGATATGCGGTGGTGCACAGTGGCAAACAACTGATCACCAATACGACAGATGCGAAGAACGCTGCCGCTTTGACCATCGAATTTGCAGATGGAGTGGTCAATCTGGGAAATACAGAAGCCTAATTTGGGCTACTTCAGGTTTCTTTTTGCCGAAATACTCAAATTCCAACACCGGCCTCAAACCCCAACGTCAGGGCCGTAACACAACATATCTTCGTCCAAATCTTCGACTTCATACAGCTCGGTCGCCTGGGGATCGTTCTCGAACTGCGCCACCAGACCACCTGCTTCCAGTGAAAAGCTCCAGCACTGCGGGTCACTGCGATCTTCATAGATGAAACAGATCTGGCCGGTGTCTTCGTACCAGTGCCCGGTTTGGCATCGACCATCCAAGAATGACCACAGCACCCGGCGTCCAGGCAGGTAGCGCTCGACCCCATAGGTGCGCCCGTCAAACCCGTAGAACAGAGTGCGTCCCAAGGTGTAGCGATCAAAGGCCTCCCCTGTCATCGGTTCGCCCGCAGTCAATGAACTGGGTTGCAATAGCGATAACAGCAAAGGAATCGTCGGGAAAAAGCGCATGGCGTAAGTGTGCCAGATTCAGTGCCATCAGGCCATGGGGTCGGATTGTCCTAACAGCGCCAGCCGCCGCGCCATCATTCGTCGCCACAGTGGCGGCACCAGCGCGATTGTCGCCATGACTGGTAAGGAATAGGGCAAAACGGGCATGCCGGGATGCAGCCGCAATTCTGGGTAGCGTCGTGTGGGATGCAGATGGTGGTCGGAATGACGTGGCGCGTTCAGCATCATCGCCGAGGAAAACCAATGCGGAGCGTTCCAGGAATGAACCGGTCCGACCGGCTCCGCCCGGCCTGATGCATCTACTGAGCGGACCAGTCCGTAATGCTGCACGTAATCGGCCAGAAAGATCTGCGACTGGGCAAAACCTGCGATTAGCACATAGGCAAAGACGGCCTCCAGCCCGACGCTGATCCAGATCAGCGACAGTGCCACAACTGCACCGCCAAAATATCCCAAGTAGGGGTGGGTCCAAGCGACGGGTGATGGCGATTTTCGGGATCGCACCACGTTGTCGGCCTGCAGCCCGGCCCAAAATGAACCCATCCAGGCCCGCAGAAAATAGCGATAGAACCCCTCACCTCTACGCGCAGTGTTGGGATCCTGCGCTGTGGCCACCTTGACATGGTGCACCCGCAGATGAGCGGAAACGTGGTGGCCAATCAGCAAAGAGGTATAGACTACCGCTCCCAATCGCCGCATCCACCGGTTGGGGTGGTGAATCATCTCATGCGCATTGGGATGTGACACTTGTCCCATGAACAGGCCCATTGCCAGTCCCATCGGCAGCGCTTCTCCCCAGGACATGTAGGCAATGGCGTGCAGCCCCGCCAGCAACAGTGCCAGATGTCCCACTGCCAACACCCCCGAGAGCAGATCGGCGCCAGGCCCAGCTGTGCTTGTCTGCAATTGGCGCGTAATTTGATCTAGCAGGGCCACCAGAGCGCTCACGTACAGTAACGCCAGTAGCGGCCATAATCCGCCCCAAAGGCAGGCAGCCCCCAGTAAGACCAGTGGCGACAGGCTGGCGATAGCAAACCAGATCAAGGCAATTTTCTCCTAGCTAACAGTATTTTCGCAGGGTTACCTTTGACCCAAGCCGGGGCGCGGGGCAAGCTGCGGGCATTCAACAGGAGAACGCCCTTGGCCCTTGAACACATCCCTTTGATAGCGGCGGCACTCTGTGCCTTGTCTTATCTATGGCAAACGGGGCGGCCTCAGGGATCTCTGCGCAGCACGGTCAAAACTGCGGCAGTGGCTTTGCTGGCGCTGGGCGCCGGATTGTCAGGGGCACCGCTGTTGCTGATACTGGCTCTTGCCGCCTGCGCGGCAGGGGATTTCTGCCTGTCGCGCGATGGGGAGAGGTTTTTCATGGCAGGTGTCGGCGCTTTTGCGCTGGGGCACTTGGGCTATATCGTGCTGTTTTTAAGCCACCCAGACAGCGCGCCAATGCGGTTGCTGCAAATGCCGCACTTGATACTGGCGCTAGCTTTGGTCGGTTTCGGTATTGTCATGTCCAAAGTGCTGGCGCCGCGCGCCGGTGCGCTTAAGGGGCCAGTGTTGGTCTATATCCCGATCATTCTCGGTATGGGGTTGGCGGCCCTCAGTCTGCCAGGGCAGGGTGCGCTGATCTGGCTGATGCCTGCAGCGCTGGTGTTCATTCTGTCGGATCTGGTTCTGGCCGCTGAGACCTTTGTGCTCCCTCCAAGTCACCCGGCCCGCCGTTATACGCCCTCCGTTGTATGGGTGACGTATTGGAGCGCTCAGTTTGGGTTTTTTACAACATTTGCCTGAGGTGCTTTGCAACTGGCGCTAATCCGCATTAGGTGAAAGGGAAACCCTTTGCGGAGACCATGATGGCGTTTTTCTCCAAACTAAAAGACAAGCTTTTCAAGTCCTCGTCGAAACTGGAACAGGGGCTGGACGCAATTGTCGAGGACGCGGTCGAGGCTGCTCCTCAGGCGACCGATCCGGTACCAGAGCAGGTGCCAGCACCCGCTGCCGCGCCTGCATCTCCGGGCTTGGTTGGTCGTCTGTTGGGGCGCAAACCGGACGAGCCACGACGAGTGCTGGACGACGACATGCTGGAGCAGCTCGAAGAACTGCTGATCAGCACAGACATGGGAGTGGACACTGCCCTGCGTGTCACCGCCAATATGGCCGAGGGGCGTTTTGGCAAGCGGCTGTCGACCAGCGAAATCAAACAATTGTTGTCAGCTGAGATTGCCAGCATCATGGAAAACGTCGCCAAACCGATGCCGATCTACTCCAAGCGCCCGCAAGTGGTGCTGGTGGTTGGCGTCAATGGGTCCGGCAAGACCACTACTATTGGCAAGCTGGCCAGCCAGTTCAAGGCGTCGGGAAAATCGGTGGTGATTGCGGCCGGCGATACCTTCCGCGCCGCAGCGGTGGAGCAGCTGCAGGTCTGGGGCGACCGCGCCGGGGTGCCAGTTCTCACCGCACCCGAGGGCTCGGACCCGGCCTCCCTGGTTTTTGACGCGCTGACCAAAGCACAAGAGGACGGCGCTGATCTGTTGATGATCGACACCGCCGGCCGCTTGCAGAACCGCACCGACCTGATGGAGGAGCTGGCCAAGATTGTTCGCGTCATCCGCAAAGTCGATCCCACCGCACCGCACAATACCCTGCTGGTGTTGGATGCCACCACCGGCCAGAACGCGCTGAACCAGGTCGACGTCTTCCAAAAGATCTCGGATGTGTCTGGGCTGGTGATGACCAAGCTGGACGGCACCGCCCGTGGCGGCGTGCTGGTGGCGTTGGCTGATAAATTCGGCTTACCGATCCATGCCATTGGCGTCGGCGAACAAATCGATGACCTTGCCCCATTTGATCCGCAGGATTTCGCCGCAGCCCTTACCGGACTAAACCCTTCCTGAACCCTTCTTATTGTTAAAAATACCTTCCGGCCCCCCCCGGCGCGCTGGGCTTGAACCGAGGTAGCGAATTTGAGTGACTGGTTGATTTCCCTAGAGGGCACCGAAGCCGGCCACCAGGCGGCGCTGATATTGGCACTGATGGCCGCTGTGCTGCATGCGGTGTTCGGAGCCCTGCAAAAAGGCCGTCACGATCCCTGGCTGTCACGCGGAGCTATCGACTTCTCATACTGTCTGATGGCCGCCCCGTTTGCACTGTTTGTGGTGCCTTGGCCGGAACCGCATATGTGGCCCATCTTTGCTGCTGTCTGGTTGATCCACATCTTCTACAAAACCCTGCAGGCGCTGGCCTACACCAAGGGCTCCTACACTGTAGTTTACCCGGTGGTTCGCGGCACTGGACCGCTTTTTACAGTGATTGGTGCTTATTTCCTGTTCGGCGAGACTTTCACTCTGATCCAGTGGTCCGGGGTCTTGGTGTTGTTGATGGGGATTTTTGGTCTGGCCGCCTATAATCTGCGCTATCTTGAAACCAATCGCGACACTCTGGTGATTGCTTTGGTTCTGGCCGGAATCACCGGGCTGTTTGTGGCGCTTTATACCACCTACGACGCTTACGGAATCCGCGCCACGGCGGATCCGTTCACATTTCTTGCCTGGTTTTTTATGATCGACGGAGTTGCCATGCCGGTGTTTGCCTTTTTGCGCTACCGGGCGATGGCGGATCGTCCCACACCAGGCCCATTGATGTTGCGCGGACTGTTTGGCGGGGTGGTGGCCTTTATGTCCTTTGGTGCGGTGATGCTGGCGACCCGGCTGGATAAGGTGGGCGAGGCAGCAGTGCTGCGCGAGACCTCAACGGTGTTTGCCGCCCTAATCGGCTGGCTGGTACTGAAAGAGACCGTCGGGCCGCGCCGCATTGCCTTGATGGCTTTGATCGCGCTGGGCGCCGTGATAGTGGAAATGGGCGGATAAGGCACTGGCCGCTCGGCGCGCCCCGCAGGATGGAACAAAAGGACAGGCAATGGCCAAGACAAAGATCAATCCGACGCTGAAGATGGCTCTTGAGATGGGGCCCATCGTGCTGTTCTTTATCGGGTATCTCAAACTGCGTGACAGCATATTTCACATTGGAGACACCGACTATCAGGGCTTTATTGTTGTCACGGCCGCCTTTATCCCGTTGCTGATCCTGTCGACGGGTATCCTATGGAAACTGACAGGCCATCTGTCCAAGATGCAGATCGCCACGCTGGTACTGGTAATTGTCTTTGGCAGCCTTTCTGTGTGGTTCAACGATGATCGCTTTTTCAAGATGAAACCAACGATGATCTACCTGTTGTTTGGCGGCATGCTGGGCTTTGGCCTACTGCGCGGCAAAAGCTATCTGAAGGTGGTGATGGAGGAAGTGCTGCCAATGAAGCAGGAAGGCTGGATGATCCTGACCAAACGCCTTTGCGGGTTTTTCATTGGACTGGCGGTGCTGAACGAGGTGATCTGGCGCACCCAGAGCACGGATAATTGGGTTTACTTTAAAACCTTTGGCCTGACGGCGGCAGTTTTCATTTTCTTCATGTCACAAAGCGGCTTGTTTCAGAAATACGGCGAAGAGAACGAAGATACGCCGGACGCAGCGGAGTAAACAAAGTCTTGGGCATGGCAGCGCGCCTAGGGCGCGCTGCGGATCGGCGCTACCGTTTGAACAGTAATTCCTGCGCTGCCTTGCTTTGCTGTCCAGTACGCAGTTCTAGTGCCAGTGCGTGACCAGCAACTACGCCCGGTCGATTGCCTACCAGATCCAACCATCGGGCAAGATGCGGCTTGTCTTCCAGTGTCTGTTGTTGGCCTTCCCACAACGAGGCCCAGGGCCAGATCGCCATATCAGCAATGGTGTAATCGTCACCGGTGACATAGGTGTTCTCGGCCAATTGCCGGTCTAGCACGCCATACAGTCGGGCGACTTCGGCCCGATAGCGGTCTTTGGCATAAGAAAGATCCTGCGGCGGGTCCATTTTTGGGGCATACTTAAGGAAATGATGCGCCTGACCAGCCATCGGTCCAACTCCGCCCATTTGCCACATTAACCATTGTTCGACCTGCAGACGGGTCCGCTCATCCGTACCATAGAACCGCCCGGTCTTACGGGCCAGATACATCAATATAGCACCACTCTCGAACAGCGAAACCGACGTGCCACCAGGGCCATCAGGATCGGTGATTGCAGGCATCCGGTTATTGGGAGCGATTTTCAGAAATTCAGCGCCGAATTGATCTCCCTTAGAAATATTGATCAGGTTCAGCTTATAGGGCAGCCCCATTTCCTCGAGCGCGATGGAGATTTTCCACCCGTTTGGCGTTGGCCAGTAATAGAGCTGGATTGGCTCTTGCATGTCTCTCTCCCGTGATGACTGGGGGCGACCTTGGACTTATATTTGTGCGCTTGGCAACAGGCCCTTTTGCCAAAGTTGCCGGGCAGAAGAAACAACCAAACCTATTATTGCACTCCTAAATATCCTTGGAGACAGTTGTATTTCCACTATGTTGCGCGTGATTGTTTTTTGGTTCTTAGGATTTATTGGAATGGAAAATAGCGACCTGTATCGCCCGGTCTCAACCACATGATTGTCAAACGACTGGGGGAAATTGACCAAATATGAGTTTGAGCTAAAGCGTCGCAGCGGCGAGTGGCAACGCCAAACGCGCGAGACTTATGATCGAGGTAACGGTGCCACCTGTTTGCTGTATAATTCGGAAACCGATTGTGTCCTGCTGACACGTCAGTTTCGGCTTCCAGTGTTCCATAATGGGGGGCTGACTTCCCTGATTGAAACGCCTGCTGGGTTGTTAGAGGGGGCGGGGGCATCAGAACGTATGAAAGCTGAGTTGTTGGAAGAAACAGGCTATCACGTTGCTGATATCGAGCATCTGTATAATATCTACATGAGCCCCGGTTCCGTCACCGAGTATCTGGCGTTTTTTCAGGGACGTTATTCTGAAGCTGCGCGCCTGACAGACGGTGGTGGAGAGTTTGACGAAGGCGAGGATATAGAGGTCATTCACATGCCATTGGATGACGCAATGTCGATGATCGAGACGGGTGAGATTTGCGACGCCAAGACAATCATCTTGTTGCAGCGCATGACTATTCAAAAATTGAAGACGGCGGCACTTTGAGTGTCAATATGTCATACCTTCCATTGTGTTTTCTGTGCCTAGATGCAGTGAAGGTCTGCATAGGAAACTTGACCTCTGTTTTTTGGCATCGTAAGCCAGACGCACAGAAATCGTGGCGATTTGTTACCGGATTGCGGGCCACGTTAAACATACCCGCTAAAGAGGTCAGGATGTAAAGGACCCCCTTTTCGCTTGGCCGAATTGGGGTTTTTTATTGCGCGAGATGCGCAGGAGGACATGTGATGAGTGATGATTGGAAACAGGCCACCAAGATGGTGCATGGTGGCATCCGTCGCAGCCAATACAACGAGGTCAGCGAAGCGATTTTCCTGACCCAGGGCTTTGTCTATGACACAGCTGAACAGGCCGAGGCACGGTTCATAGAAGCCGGCCCGGATGAGTTCATCTATGCGCGCTATGGTAATCCCACAGTGGCCATGTTCGAAGACCGGATTGCCGCACTGGAAGGCGCCGAAGATGCCTTTGCCACTGCATCAGGTATGGCAGCGGTCAACGGCGCGCTGTGCTCGATGCTAAAAGCGGGTGATCACGTAGTGTCCGCCAAGGCGCTGTTTGGGTCTTGTCTTTATATTCTGGAAACCGTGCTGAGCGGATTTGGAGTTGAGGTCAGCTTTGTCGACGGTACCGATCTGAACCAATGGCGCGCTGCGATGCGCCCCAATACTAAGGCAGTGTTCTTTGAGTCGATGTCGAACCCGACGCTTGAGGTGATCGACATCACAGCCGTGGCTGAGATCGCCCATGGCGTGGGTGCCACAGTGGTGGTCGATAATGTGTTCTCGACCCCAGTGTTTTCCAAGGCCATCGCCCAAGGTGCTGATGTGGTAGTCTATTCCGCCACCAAGCATATCGACGGCCAGGGCAGGGCGCTCGGCGGCGTGGTGCTGGGTACCAAGGACTTTATTCGAGGCACTTTAGAGCCCTACATGAAACACACCGGCGGCTCACTTAGCCCGTTCAATGCCTGGGTGCTGTTGAAAGGTCTGGAAACCATCACTCTGAGGGTCAATGCTCAAGCCGCAAGCGCTTTGAAAATTGCCACAACACTCAACGGTCATTCAGCACTGGAGCGCACGCTGTATCCTGGATTGCCGGACCATGCCCAGAATGACCTGGTTCAGGCGCAATTGGGTGGCAAAGGTGGCACGGTGCTGTCGCTGGATATCAAGGGCGGCAAAGATGCAGCGTTTAGGTTCCTCAACGCGATGACAATAGCGGTGATCTCCAACAATCTGGGCGACGCCAAGTCGATTGCCACCCACCCGGCAACCACGACCCATCAACGTCTGAGTGACGTGCAAAAAGTTGAGTTGGGTATCACACCGGGACTGGTGCGATTCTCGGTCGGGCTAGAAGATGCAGACGACCTGATTGCAGATCTACAGCAGGCTCTTGCGGCGATAGAAAGCTAAGATCTCGGCTGCTCAACATTATTCGGTTCTTCATCCGGCCAAGAATATCCTCGGGCTGAATTGGCCGATAAGCCAAGAGGGGGCAGACAGCCCCCTTTTCCTCTGACGGACCAAATCTATGGCAGATCTGGCGCTGATGCTGCCGCAATTGACGCATCACTTTTGTATTTTGCCGGCTAAAGGGGTAAACAACATACCGATGCGCACCTGCACTCTGTCACCGCGAAGGAATACGTGCTGATGAATATCCACGCTCACAAGACCGACGAAAAACCGGATCGTGTCGCCGCAGAGGCGGCACTGTTGGTGTTGCGAAACTGGGCTGCAGGTGCCACCGAGACCGAAATTGCGATGTTAGATCCGGCAGTGGCACGCCTGTTGCCGGGCAGAGAATTGCAAAACTATCCAGATCTGTCCCGGCAGTATCCGGAAGATTTCACCTCAGACGAGACTTACCGCGCCACTCTACCGGACTTGCAAAACGGTCCTTCCAGCCTGATCCGCGGCGCCAGACAACAAATCCAGCATGTTGGTATATCCAACTTCCGTCTGCCAATCCGCTTCCACACCCGCGATGATGGGGACCTGACGCTGGAAACTTCAATCACCGGCACCGTCAGTTTGGAGGGTGAAAAAAAGGGCATCAACATGTCGCGGATCATGCGGTCGTTTTATAAACACGCGGATCGCACTTTCAGCTTTGAGGTGATGGCGGCGGCACTGGACGACTATCTCAGCGATCTGGACAGCCCGGATGCGCGCATCCAGATGCGGTTTTCCTTCCCCGCGCGAGTGAGCAGTCTGCGGTCCGGACTTTCGGGCTTTCAGTATTACGATTTTGCGTTGGAACTGGTGGACCACGATGGCGTGCGCGAGAAGATTATCCATATGGACTATGTCTATTCCTCGACTTGTCCTTGTTCGCTGGAACTGAGCGAGCACGCCCGCGCAGTTCGGGGGCAATTGGCGACACCCCATTCGCAACGTTCTGTTGCGCGGCTGTCGGTGCAGGTCAAGCCTGAGGGGGATTGTCTGTGGTTTGAGGACCTGATCGATCACTGTCGCAAAGCGGTGCCGACCGAGACCCAGGTGATGGTGAAGCGTGAAGACGAACAGGCCTTTGCTGAGCTTAACGCCGCCAACCCGATTTTTGTCGAAGATGCAGCGCGCCTGTTCTGTGAGGTCTTGCAAAGTGATCCGCGCATTGGTGATTTCCGCGTGCTGGCCAGCCACCAGGAGAGTCTGCACAGCCATGACGCGGTCAGCGTGTTGACCAAAGGCAATACCTTTGTGTCCCGCAGTCTGGATCCCAAGCTGTTTTCAACTCTGGTCCACCAAGGGTGACCGACCCGACAATTGACCTCCGGGAAAAACCAGAGATCATTTCTTGTACTAAGATAACAAAGGCTCCCGCTCAGCGTCGGTCTCCTCCCGGAGGCCCGTCTTCCGTTGGGCGTGGCGCCGCGTTGTTCGAGTGTGGGCAAAAGAGCATTGAAAACTGAAGTGTGGCCCGTTTGGCTTGACAGTTGAGGCTGTGAACGCCAAGCCTGCGCGTCATGTTGGATCTTCGCCCAGTTGGATATGTCATTGGCTTGTTGGTTGCCATTCTGGGCGCAACCATGCTGTTTCCGCTTTTGATTGATTTGAAAGACGGGCAGGGCGAGTGGCCAGTGTTTTTGGAAAGCGCGGTGTTCACTGTGCTGGCAGGCGGCTTGATTGCGCTGAGCTGTGCCAATGGCGTGCGTGAGAGGCTGACCATTCAGCAGACCTTCTTGCTGACAACCGGAGTTTGGTTGGCGCTGCCTTTGTTTGGCGCATTGCCTTTTGTGTTGGGCGCCACCGAGCTGCGCTTTGTTGATGCATTCTTTGAGGCGATGTCGGGGCTGACCACCACCGGATCGACAGTTGTTGAAAGGCTGGACACATTGCCGCGCGGGATCTTGTTGTGGCGGGGTATTCTGCAGTGGCTGGGCGGCATTGGTATCATTGTTGTTGCCATGGTGTTTCTCCCCGAGTTGCGGGTCGGCGGCATGCAAATCTTCCGCTCGGAAGGTTTTGATACCTTTGGCAAAATCCTGCCGCGTGCCACTGAAATCTCGTCACGGATTTCCGTAATCTATTTGGCGCTGACTTCGGTCTGTGCTTTGGCTTATGCCGCAACCGGAATGCAGGCGTTTGATGCCTTGGTGCATGCGATGACCACGGTGGCGACGGGTGGGTTTGCCAATTACGACTCCTCCTTTGGCCAGTTCTCCGGAGCGACCGAATATGTCGCGGTGGTGTTCATGTTGCTGGCTGCACTACCTTTCGTGCGTTTTGTGCAGCTAACTGCAGGCCAGGCGAAGCCGCTGTTTCGCGACAGCCAGATCCACGCCTTTTTTGCCACGGCTTTTGTTTTGGTGGCCCTGTTGACGCTGTGGAACATGAGCCACAGCGGCCCGTCCGAAGCCGGGTTTCGCG
>Ga0209081_1001618_pt1 | contig 13430 bp, 11 predicted proteins | sample GOMGulsemesocosm_4_FD_184636 | JGI IMG/M metagenome (GOLD analysis project Ga0209081, IMG submission 184636) | Methane-oxidizing microbial communities from mesocosms in the Gulf of Mexico - GOM15B Gulf of Mexico (SPAdes) (version 2) | ecosystem: Environmental > Aquatic > Marine > Cold seeps... | reverse complement strand
CGGTGTGATGGTGATTTGTGACAATCGTTTAGTTAACCGTCCTTATGGGCAAACTTTTTTAAAAAGTTTACCCGAAATGAAACGAAGTCGAGATTTAAAGCAAGCGGCAGCCTTTCTTAAAGGTATTGGTTAAAAGTATTGTCTTGTTGACGGCTTATCTTTGAACGTAAGCATTCGCGCTTGTATACTAGTTTTATATATTAATGATTAAAGGAAAATTCCCGTGAATTATTTGGCCATAGACGCCTCAACAGAAGCCTGCTCAGTAGCATTACAAATTAATAATGCTGGTACTGATTGTAAGATTTATAGTCGTTATGATTTATGCCCACAATCCCATAGTTTACAATTGTTACCTATGGTTGATGAGGTATTAAAAGAGGCAGGAATTAAATTATCGCAATGCGATGGCTTAATTTTTGGTCGCGGCCCAGGTAGTTTTACAGGTGTTCGCATTGGTGTCGGTGTTGCCCAAGGTTTAGCTTTTGCCGCTGATTTACCCGTTGTTGGCGTATCAAGCCTACAAGCCATGGCGCAATTAGCTTTTATTAAGCATCAACAAACTAAAGTGCTCGCCGTGATTGATGCCCGTATGTCTGAGGTTTATAACGGTTACTTTGTTCTTGATGAAAATAATATAATGCAAGAGAAACGGCTTGTCGATGGGAATGGTGAAGCAGTTACTGCACCTGAATTAATTAGTGATCGTTTAAGTAACGTTACGTTGCCTGTATATGGTGTTGGAACAGGTTGGGATGCTTATAATGAAAAGCTATCAGCCCTTAAAAGCAATATTGATACGCCAGATGTGTTATTTCCTAGTGCTGAAGCTATGTTAGTGATTGGTATTTCCGCATTTAATAAAGGTAAAGGTGTTGCTGCTGAGGATGCTCAACCTGTTTATGTGCGAGATACCGTTTCTTGGAAAAAGTTGCCTGGTCGTTAAGTGTTAAAACATAAACTGTGTAAGCGCTAATTGCCTAAACAGAGATTATTTGCTAAATTATACCTATGCACATTTCTAGCTCTTTTAACGCTCCTGTAACGTCAGGGATAAATAATAAGCCTATTGCACCGATTAAAAACTCGGAGCGTACAGCTGAACCTGTGTCTCAGGTAGAGCAAGCGACTACAAAACAAACTCAGCCAAGTATTGTTATTGATGAGCAAGCTATTGCTCTTTTTAAAGAAAATGAAGCTTCACAATCAACACAGGCACAACCAAATAAAGAAAAATTCTCTTCTGCTAGCCAAGATCAACCGTCGCTAAAAAATGAAACAGCGGTTGCTAGTTATCAAACTGTAAGTAATTTAGCCCAACGTGAATCTGTTCAACAGTTGCTTGGTGTTGATTTGTTTGCATAAATGGCTAGATGAAATTTATATATCTATTTAAGTCTAAATCGAGCATATATGTCTTCCTTTTTGTCGAATAACCCTAGTCAAAAACCATCAGTTTTTTGGCGGAAGTATCATTTCTTCATCCTACTTTTTACTGCCGTTATTTTCAAACAATTGCCTTTGGTTTCTATTCCTTTTAACTGGTTAGAAAGCTACTTTCATGAAATTAGTCATGGTATTGCTGCCATTATTACGGGAGGTAATATTGTACGTATTCAACTCTTTGCAAATGGTGCAGGCTTATGTACCACACAAGGGGGTATTGCTTTTATTATCAGTTTTTCTGGTTATGCAGGAGCAACTCTTTGGGGGTGGGGAATATATAAATTAGCGAGTGCTCATGAACAAATTGCTCAGCTATTTTCTGTGCTGATATTTTTATTACTTGTTAGTTCGTTTGTTTTTTGGGGGCGAGATTTGCTCACTTGGTTTATTTTGGCGGTGTTAGCTGGAATATTCTTACTGACAATTAAATTAAAAAAAGTTCATTATTTACAACGGTTGATGCAGTTATTTGGTTTGTTAATCTTATTAAATAGCTTGTTTAGCCCATCATCTTTACTTGATGGTCGTCACTTAGGTGATGGTGCTGCACTTGCATCAATGACTTTTGTACCTGAAATTATTTGGGTATTAATTTGGTTTTTAATTGCCTTGTTGGCATTATATTCACTTTATAAAACAGCTAAAAGATAAGGAGAGCTTCTATGCTTGAAGTCAACTCGATACAAGAAGTTAATTATACTTTTGACACTATGTCTTTACAGGGACTTGCTTGTGGTTCTGAACAGCAAAAAGACAATATTGTTTTATGTTTACACGGTTGGCTTGATAATGCCGCAAGTTTTTTACCGTTAATGCCATATTTTCAAAAAAACTTACCTGATAAACGCATTATTGCAATTGATTGGCCAGGGCATGGTAATTCTAGCCATAAAAGCCTTGATGCTCATTATCATTTTATTGATTGGGTTTATGACTTATTACAATTGTTTGAGTTAAATCAGTGGCAACAAGTGGATATTGTTGGTCATTCAATGGGGGGGATGGTGGCAAGTGCCTTTACTGCTGCATTTCCTGAAAAGGTTAGAACGCTAACTTTAATTGACTCTATTGGCCTTATTAGTGCTAAAACAGAGCAAACAACGAAACAACTTCGTGATGGTATGTTGAGTCGTTTTAAAAGTAATACTAAGCAACTAAGTAGCCAACCGAAAAAGCTTCATTCGACCCCTGAATCAGCAATTAAAGCGCGTGTAGCTGTTTCAGATTTAAAATATGAACAAGCTGAAATTTTAGTGAACCGTGGTTTACTTAAAGAAGAGCATGGTTTTAGTTGGCGTACAGATAGTCGTTTACGTAACATTTCACCTTATCGATTAACTTTAAAGCAAGCTCAACAATTTATTCGAGATATAAAATGTCCCGTACAGCTCATTTACGGCAGTGATGGATCGGATATGGTTAATCCCGGCATCGATCTTTTTGGACCTCTTTTTGAGCAGTTTTCAACTATTAAGCTTGAAGGAGGGCATCATGTTCATATGGAGTCGCCAGAGAAGGTAGTAAAACTGATCCAGCACTTCTTAACTGAATAGGTTACTTAAAGCTTTTAGCTAAATTAAGCTCATACTTGCTCGATTACTTTTATGTTTACGACAGAAGAAATCAATAAGCAGGTTGTTTTTTGAACGATTCATTGGTTGAATGCCAAGGACTTATTAGATAAAGCTTTCTTAATAATTAATTTAAGTTCAAAAAGTGATGATTTTACATTTTTTGTATAAATAATAGTTATAGCTTTAATAAATAAAGAAAGCAGTTGTTTTCAATAAATATAGGTCGTTTTTCATACAAAACCAATGTATTTTTAAATTATATCCAATGGAATTTATCATTATAAATACAAAAAAGGCAGCTAACGCTGCCTTTTTTCATTTTTACGGTTAATTTATCTTTTCGATAAAGGTACAAACTCACGGTTTATTTCGCCAGTATATTTTTGGCGAGGACGACCGATTTTCTGACCAGGTTGAGATAACATTTCATCCCAGTGAGCAATCCAGCCAACAGTTCTAGACATAGCAAAAATCACAGTGAACATACTTGTTGGAATACCAATAGCTTTTAAGATGATACCTGAGTAGAAATCTACATTAGGGTAAAGTTTTTTCTCAATGAAATAAGGGTCTTCTAAAGCTACTTTTTCTAATGCCATAGCAACATCTAATAGTGGATCTTTAATGCCTAATTCTTTAAGTACTTCATGACAAGTTTCACGCATTACGGTTGCGCGAGGGTCAAAGTTTTTATAAACACGGTGACCAAAACCCATTAAGCGGAACGGGTCGCTCTTGTCTTTAGCTTTAGCAACAAACTCATCAACACGCTCTAAGCTACCAATCTCTTCAAGCATAGTTAAACAAGCTTCGTTAGCACCACCATGTGCAGGTCCCCATAAAGATGCAACACCAGCAGCAATACATGCATAAGGGTTAGCGCCAGAAGAACCAGCTAAGCGTACTGTTGAAGTAGAAGCATTTTGTTCATGATCTGCATGAAGTGTAAAAATTCTGTCCATAGCATTAGCAACAATAGGGCTTACTTTGTATTCTTCTGCAGGTACAGAGAACATCATGTGTAAGAAGTTTTCCGCATAAGACAAGTCATTACGTGGATAAACAAAAGGTTGGCCCATACTATATTTATATGCCATTGCCGCAATCGTAGGCATTTTAGCAATCAAACGATGAGCGCTACGTTTACGCTGTGCAGGATCGTCAATGTCTAAATCACTATGGTAGAAAGAAGATAAAGCACCTACTACACCACAAAGCATTGCCATTGGGTGAGCGTCAGGTAAAAAACCATGGAAAAAATGCGCTAATTTCTCATGAACCATGGTGTGAGTGGTGATAATTCCTTTAAATTCATCATATTCTGCTTGAGTAGGCGCGTTGCCATTAAGTAGGATGTAACAAACTTCTAAGTAAGTCGCTTCTTTAGCTAAACTATCAATTGGGTACCCACGGTGTTGTAAAATGCCTTTGCCACCATCAATAAATGTGATTGATGATTCACAAGATGCCGTAGCTAAAAAGCCAGGATCGTAAGTAAAGTAGCCATGGCTACCTAAGGTTCTAATATCAATTACATCGGTACCTGCAGTACCTTTAAGAATGGGTAGTTCGGTAACTTCTTTACCGTCAATGCTTAGTGTGGCTTTAGGTTCAGCCATATGTTTTATCCCCTATCAATTTTAATATGTAGTTTATTTTTGACAATCTGACTTACGATTAGTACTTCACTAAATAAGAATATTAGTACTAAATTCAAAAAATAAAAAACCAGTCAGTTTTATAACGTCGCTTGGGTAAATCAAACTGCCGACATTCTACCCCAATTTTAGAATAAATTGTAATAGCCGTTAGACTAAAGTTTGATGAACATCATAAAACAGCCTAAAAATTAGACATAAGTTATTTATACACAAAGGAAATACGCAAAGGAAAATTGTATTTATTGTTTATCAGCTATATAATCTAGCTCGTTCTGTAATTGTTTTTTGGTGCTTTGTAGTTGTTTTTTTGAAAAGTAGGAAGTTAACATCCTATTAAATAAGAATAAATTAATAGAAATATTTAGCTTAACTAGCTTTTATTCGTTAATATTACGAGGCTTGCGTTAACTATATGTCAGCTAGAAGGCTGAACGTTAACGAAAGGCAATTACCGTTCATTCGGGAGTTACTTATTAATTAACATTTTGTTATTTAAAACAAGAGTAATTAAAAAGTAGTTCATGAGTAACAATAATAGAAGTTGAAGGCTTTCAAGCTCTTTAGGCAATAATTGTGAAAAAACAACGTCCTGTAAACCTAGATCTAACTACAATAAAGATGCATCCGGCAGCTAATGCCTCAATTCTACACCGTGTTTCTGGTGTGATTATGGTATTTGCTATTGGCATCTTATTATTGACTCTTTCCATCTCTCTTTCTTCTGCTGAAGGATTTGCCCAAATTCAAGGTTACCTTGATGGCATTTTCTTTAAGTTTATTATTTTCGGCTGTCTTTCTGCGCTGACTTACCATGTTTTAGCAGGTGTTCGTCACTTGTGTATGGATTTAGGTCACTTTGAAGAATTAGCTTCGGGTAATACTAGCGCCAAATTAATTATGATTATTTGGTTAGCTATATCTGCAGTAATAGGAGTTTGGTTATGGTAAGCGTCGTCGCATCAGTAGGCCGTAATGGCGTACATGATTTTATTCTTTTAAGAGCTAGTGCAGTTATTCTTGTACTATATACCTTACTTCTTGCTGCTTTCTTTTTGGTAACACCTAGTGTTACTTATAATGTATGGCAAGAGTTCTTTGCTTGTATAAGTGTAAAGGTTGCCACAATGTTATCGCTTTTAGCGTTACTTGTGCATGCTAAAATTGGTGTTTGGCAAGTTTTGTCAGATTACATCAAACCAGCATTCTTACGCGGTACATTGCAATTTTTCTTTTCAATTCTGTTATTAGCCTACTTACTGTTTGGCTTTTCAATTGTGTGGAGTGTATAAGTGAGCGTTCCAATTCGTGAATTTGACGCCATAGTAATTGGCGCAGGCGGCGCGGGCATGCGCGCGGCATTAGCAATTTCTGAATCAGGCAAATCTTGTGCCTTGATTTCTAAAGTATTTCCAACTCGTTCTCATACTGTATCTGCTCAAGGTGGTATTACCGTTGCTTTAGGTAATGCCCATGAAGATCATTGGGAACAACATATGTACGATACTGTTAAAGGCTCTGATTATATCGGTGACCAAGACGCTATTGAATACATGTGTAAAGTTGGTCCTGAATCTGTGATTGAATTAGAGAAAATGGGTTTACCTTTTTCTCGTACTGAAGAGGGTAAAATTTATCAACGCCCATTCGGTGGTCAATCTAAAAACTTTGGTGGCGAACAAGCAGCCCGTACCGCAGCAGCAGCTGATCGTACAGGTCACGCATTATTGCATTGCTTGTATCAACAAAATGTTAAAAACAAAACTAACGTATACTCTGAATGGTACGCATTAGATTTAGTTAAAAATAGTGATGGTGCTGTTGTTGGTACTACTGCTATTTGTATTGAAACGGGTGAAATCGTTTATTTTAAAGCGCGTGCAACCGTACTTGCTACGGGTGGTGCGGGTCGTATTTTTGCATCAACTACTAATGCTCACATCAATACGGGTGATGGTGTTGGTATGTCACTTCGTGCTGGCATTCAAATGCAAGACATGGAAATGTGGCAGTTCCACCCAACGGGTATCGCTGGCGCAGGTGTGTTAGTAACTGAAGGTTGTCGTGGGGAAGGTGGTTACCTTCTTAATAAAGACGGCGAACGCTTCATGGAACGTTACGCACCAAATGCTAAAGATTTAGCAGGTCGTGATGTTGTTGCTCGTTCAATGATGACTGAAATTCGTGAAGGTCGTGGTTGTGATGGTCCTTGGGGTCCTCATATTAAACTTAAACTTGATCACTTAGGTCGTGAAACCTTATACAAACGTTTACCAGGTGTTTGTGATTTATCAAAAACATTTGCTCATGTTGATCCAGCTGAAGAGCCAATTCCAGTTATTCCTACTTGTCACTATCAAATGGGTGGTGTGCCGTGTAACGTGAATGGTCAAGCCCTTAATATTGGTGCTGATGGTAAAGAAACTATTGTTGAAGGTTTATTCGCAGTAGGTGAAATTGCTTGTGTATCAGTACATGGTGCTAACCGTTTAGGTGGTAATTCATTACTTGATTTAGTAGTGTTTGGTCGTGCGGCAGGTAATTTCTTAGGAACTTACTTAAACGATACTCAAAATGCTAAAGATGCTTCAGATTCTGATTTAGAAGCATCACTTGCTCGTACTAATCGTTGGGAGTCATCTAGTAAAGGTGAAGACCCAGTTCAAATTCGTAAAGATTTGCAACAGTGTATGCAAATGAACTTCTCGGTTTTCCGCGAAGGCGAAGCAATGGCGCAAGGCATGAAAGAATTAACTGAAATTCGTGATCGCCTTAACGATGCTAGATTAGACGATAAGTCATCTGAATTTAACACTCAACGTATTGAGTGTTTAGAATTAGATAACTTAATGGAAACAGCATTCTGTTCAGCCAAAGCGGCTAATTTCCGTACTGAATCTCGTGGTGCTCATGCTCGTCAAGATTTCACCGAACGTGATGATGAAAACTGGTTATGTCACTCAATCTATACGCCACAAAGCGAAGAAATGAGTAAACGTGACGTTAACATGAAACCTGTTCACCGCGAAGCTTTCCCACCGAAAGCACGTGTTTACTAAGGACTTATTGTAGGAAAATAACGATGAAACAAAATTTTTCGATTTACCGATATAACCCTGATGTAGATGTTAAGCCTTACATGAAAGACTATGAATTAGAGATTCCAGATGGCTCTGATTTAATGGTGCTTGATGCGCTTATTCTTCTTAAAGAAAAAGATTCAAGTTTATCATTCCGTCGCTCATGTCGTGAAGGTGTTTGTGGCTCTGACGGTTTAAATATGAATGGCAAAAACGGTTTAGCGTGTATTACACCGTTATCAGAATTAAAGGCGAGCACTATTGTATTGCGTCCTTTACCTGGTTTGCCAGTAGTGCGTGATTTAATTATTGATATGACTCAGTTTTATGAGCAATATGAAAAAATTAAGCCATACTTGATTAACGATGCTCAACAGCCTGCTCGTGAAAATATACAATCTATTGAAGAACGTGATAAGTTAGATGGTCTTTACGAATGTATTTTATGTGCTTGTTGTTCAACTTCTTGTCCGTCTTTTTGGTGGAATCCTGATAAATTTATCGGGCCTGCGGGTTTATTACATGCTTATCGCTTTTTAATTGATAGCCGTGATACTGCAACAGAAGAGCGTTTAGATGGTTTGCAAGATGCGTACAGCGTATTCCGTTGTCATGGCATTATGAACTGTGTTGATGTTTGTCCAAAAGGATTAAACCCAACTAAAGCCATTGGTCATATTAAGTCTATGTTATTAAGCCGTGCGGTTTAATAGATAGGAATGATGTTAATCGTGAGCTTTAATATTTATTATCGATTAAAGCTCAGAATAAACACTTTCTTACAATACAAAATAATGTAGAGTGGGTAGTGTTTTTGTTCAGTAATATTATTTAAGTACAAGGTTATTCAGGCAATGTTTATGTTTTAATAAACATAAATATTGCATAATTTTAATTGCTTTACCCCCAGACCAAAGGAAAAGGCAATGCCAGAAGGTGTCATGAAGGCTTGGTTAGAGTCTTCCCATTTAAACGGTGGTAACATCGTTTATATAGAAGAATTGTACGAATCATACCTAGATAACTCAGCCTCTGTCTCAGCAGAATGGCGTGAAATCTTTTCAGAGCTTCCTAAAGTTGCAGGTAGTGAGGTGGAATACCGCCACAGTACTATACGTGATGAATTTAAAGTTTTAGCTAAACAGCAACAAAAACAAGTTGTGACTTCTGGCGGAGACGCCAAACAAGTTAAAGTTTTACAATTAATTAATGCCTTTAGGGTTCGCGGCCATCAAAATGCTAATTTAGATCCTTTGGATTTATGGCAACGTGATAAAGTTCGCGATTTGCAGTTATCACATCATGAGCTATCAGAAAATGACTTTGACAAAGAGTATAACGTCGGATCATTTTCTATAGGTCAAGAGTCAATGAAACTCGGTGATTTATATAAAACACTAAGGAAAACTTATTGTAGTTCTCTTGGTGCTGAGTATATGCATATTACTTCAACCGATGAAAAACGTTGGTTACAACATCGTATAGAATCTATTCAGTCGCAATTAACTTTAAGTGTTGATGAAAAAACTGAAATCTTAAAAGGTTTAGTTGCTGCAGATGGCTTAGAAAAATACCTTGGTGCAAAATTCCCAGGTGCGAAACGCTTCTCATTAGAGGGGGGGGATGCCCTTGTTCCTATGCTTAAAGAATTAATCACTCGTGCTGGCGCATCAGGCACTAAAGAAGTGGTTATGGGGATGGCACATCGCGGCCGCTTAAACGTTTTAGTCAATGTGATGGGTAAAAATCCATCAAAGCTATTTGATGAATTCGCAGGTAAACATGATGAAATTTTAAGCTCAGGTGATGTTAAATATCATCAAGGTTATTCTTCAGATTTTGTTACTCCAGGTGGAAATGTTCACTTATCTTTAGCTTTTAACCCTTCGCATTTAGAAATTGTTAACCCTGTAGTTATCGGCTCTGTACGTGCTAGATTAGATAGACGTAACTGCACTCAGGGTGATTTGGTTTTGCCTATTACCATTCATGGTGATTCAGCTATTGCTGGTCAAGGTGTAGTACAAGAAACATTTAACATGTCTCAAGCCCGCGCTTTCAAAGTTGGCGGTACTGTACGTATTGTTATTAATAACCAAGTTGGTTTTACTACCTCAAAAGCAGAAGATACTCGTTCGGGTGAATATTGTACTGAAATTGCAAAAATGGTTCAGGCACCAATATTACACGTCAATGGTGATGATCCAGAAGCTGTAATTTTAGCGACACAAATAGCACTTGATTACCGTAATGAATTTAAACGTGATGTAGTGATTGATTTAGTTTGTTACCGTCGTCATGGTCATAATGAAGCGGATGAGCCAAGTGCTACGCAGCCAGTGATGTATAAAATTGTTAAAAAACATGCTACGCCTCGTCAATTATATGCAGATAAATTAATTGCTGAAGGTAGTTTAACTAAAACTAATATTGATGAATTAACGGCTTATTACCGTAAATTACTTGACGAAGGTCAGTGTACAGTAGAGCAGTGGCGACCAATGACTGAGCATTCAGTGGATTGGACACCATACTTAGGTCATAACTGGGATGATGATTACGTTAAAGAAATTAGTCTTGATAAGCTAAAAGATCTGGCAACAAAAATATCAACATACCCTGAAAGTCATCCTGTACATTCTCGCGTTAAGAAGATCTATGATGATCGCATGAAAATGGCAAACGGTGAGAAGTTACTAGATTGGGGCATGGCTGAAAATTTAGCCTATGCTTGCATTGTTGACGCAGGTGAGCGTGTTCGTATTACTGGTCAAGATGCAGGACGCGGAACATTTTTCCATCGTCATGCTGTATTGCATAACCAAGATGATGGTAGCACTTATTTACCATTACAAAACATTAGTAAAGAGCAAGGGCCTTTTGATGTTCATGACTCGGTACTATCAGAAGTCTCTGTATTGGCATTTGAATATGGCTATACCACGGCAGAGCCAGCAGGCTTAACTATTTGGGAAGCACAATTTGGTGACTTCGCTAACTGTGCACAAGTAGTGTTTGATCAATTCATTAGCTCGGGTGAACAAAAGTGGGGTCGTTTATGCGGCTTAACTATGTTGTTGCCACATGGTTATGAAGGTCAAGGCCCCGAGCATTCTTCTGGACGTTTAGAACGCTTTTTGCAACTTTGTGCCGATCACAATATGCAAGTATGTATACCGTCAACACCAGCGCAAGTATTTAACATGCTGCGTCGTCAAGTGGTTCGTCCAATGCGTAGACCACTGGTAGTCATGTCACCTAAATCATTATTACGTCATCCTTTAGCGGTATCTTCATTAGAAGAACTAGCCTCAGGTGAATTTAAAAATGTAATTGGTGAAATTGATAACTTAGATCCAAAAACTGTTGAACGCGTAGTGTTCTGTAGTGGTAAAGTTTATTACGAATTACTTGAACAACGTCGTAAAAATGAGCTTAATAATATTGTTATTATTCGTATTGAGCAGCTATATCCATTTCCAGAGAAAGAACTTCAAGATGCCATTAAAGATTATCAGCATGTGAAGCAATTTGTTTGGTGTCAGGAAGAGCCTCAAAACCAAGGAGCTTGGTATTGTTCTCAACATAATTTTAGAGCAGCCATCCCTAAAGGTACGTATTTGACTTATGCTGGCCGTAATGCTTCAGCAGCACCTGCTGTTGGTTATATGTCTCTGCACGTAAAAGAACAACAAGCGCTTGTTACTCAAGCGTTAACATTAGACTAACATGAAAAGAAAAATAAGCGCTTGTTACTCAAGTGCTAATGTTAGAGAAGGCTAAATTAACTATTGAGTGCACCTGCTTCTTATTAGACTTTATAACAAGGTATATAAGAAAAAAGTGCTAAAAGTTTGTAAGGAATAAAATAAAATGACAACCGAAATCAAAGTTCCGGTATTACCTGAATCAGTTGCTGATGCAACAGTAGCCACTTGGCATGTTCAAGTAGGTGAAAAATTTACTCGTGATCAAGTGCTTGTTGATATTGAAACAGATAAAGTGGTATTAGAAGTACCTGCTACTTGTGATGGTGTTTTAACCGATATCAGCCAAGTTGAAGGCACAACAGTACTAGGTGACCAAGTGATTGGCGCTTTCTCAGAAGGAAACGCTGCTCCAGCACCTGCTCAAAAAGCTGCTGTTGCCGATGTTGCTAACGCAGCAAGCAAAGTTATTGATATTGTTGTACCTGTATTACCTGAATCTGTAGCTGATGCAACAGTTGCTTCTTGGCATATAGCTGAGGGTGATAGTGTTTCAGTTGACCAGAATCTTGTTGATATTGAAACTGATAAAGTCGTATTAGAAGTTGTAGCGCAAGAAAATGGTGTGATTGGTAAAATCATCCATGTTGAAGGCGATACCGTTTTAGGCGCACAAAAAATTGGTGAACTAAACGCAGGTGCATCTGCTAACACAACAGCAACAGCAACTTCTGAAGAAGCTGTAAGCTCTGATGAGTTAGCTAGCCCATCTGTTCGTCGTTTAATGACTGAAAAAGGTTTATCTTCTAGTGATGTTGTTGGCACAGGCAAAGGCGGACGTATCTCTAAAGAAGATGTAGAAACGGCTGCTAACCAACCAAAACCTGCATCTGCAGCAAAAATCTCTGCCCCTATTTCTGTTACAGCGCAAGACTTAGGTGAACGCACTCACAAACGTGTTCCAATGACGCGTTTACGTAAAACAATTGCTACTCGCTTATTAGAAGCTAAAAACTCTACTGCCATGTTAACGACTTTTAATGAAGTTAACATGAAACCTATTATGGATTTACGTAAGCAATATAAAGACTTATTCGAAAAAACTCATGATACACGTTTAGGTTTTATGTCTTTCTATGTTAAAGCAGTTACAGAAGCGCTTAAACGTTACCCAGCAGTAAATGCTTCAATTGATGGTGATGATATTGTTTACCATAACTTCTTTGATATTTCTATTGCAGTATCTACGCCTCGTGGATTAGTCACACCGGTATTACGTGATTCAGATCAACTGAGTATGGCTGGTATCGAAAATGGTATTCGTGATTTAGCTATTAAAGGTCGTGATGGTAAGCTTTCGCTTGCTGATATGACGGGTGGTAACTTCACTATTACTAATGGTGGTGTATTTGGTTCATTACTATCAACGCCAATCTTAAACTTACCGCAAGCAGCTATTTTAGGTATGCATAAAATACAAGACAGACCTATGGCAGTTGATGGCAAGGTTGAAATATTGCCAATGATGTATTTAGCTCTCTCTTATGATCATCGTTTAATTGATGGTAAAGAATCAGTTGGCTTTTTGGTAACCATTAAAGAGTTATTAGAAGATCCAACACGCTTACTCTTAGATGTATAGATTAGTATCAATTTTGTAGACAAGAATTTATTCGCTCTTTTACTCTTTTTTTGTGGCGAATAAATTTCCGTCTATATTTAGCTCTTTTGACTACCGTCATTAGAGCTTTTGTATTATAGTCTATCGACTTTTCATTGGCTTTTGTTCACTTTTTGTTTTTATAAATTGAAAAGGAAACGTTAGCTTTCATTCACAAATAAATGGAAAAACACCATGAATTTGCATGAGTATCAAGCGAAACAATTATTCGCTGAATATGGTTTACCAGTTTCTGAAGGTTTCGCTTGCGATACACCTCAAGAAGCTGCCGAAGCGGCTGACAA
>Ga0209081_1001617_pt1 | contig 13431 bp, 13 predicted proteins | sample GOMGulsemesocosm_4_FD_184636 | JGI IMG/M metagenome (GOLD analysis project Ga0209081, IMG submission 184636) | Methane-oxidizing microbial communities from mesocosms in the Gulf of Mexico - GOM15B Gulf of Mexico (SPAdes) (version 2) | ecosystem: Environmental > Aquatic > Marine > Cold seeps... | reverse complement strand
GTGCGATAGACCTGTTTGAAATGAAACAAACTCACGGTTCAGTTCTTTGGATTAGAGACAAAAAGAAAGCGAATAAACATAATTAGACAAACAATTAAGTTAGGATTAATAGGGATCTATCATGTTTTAGTCCTTTCTTATATGTACAACTTTTTTGTTCTGGTCAAGTAGCATTACGTCTCGCCTGCAAAAAATACTGCGGTATATTACGCTTCAAGTAATACGCATGGTTCAGAGTTATTATCTTATAGCCTCATGTTTTTACGTGAATTGCGACGAGCTAATGTTGAAGACGTAACTGATGTTATTTATAAAGAATTTCCTCATATGTTTGATTTGTTGGACGTTAAACCGGCACCGATATTAATTGAAATTTATAAAATAAATTCTACTCTTTTACTCGTAGAAGACGGGTCTAGTGCAAAAGACAATATATTCCTTGGTAAATAAGATGATTCAGGATTACCCTGAAGAATATCAAGATATGTTACAACAAACCAATTTTAGATGTAATCAAGTTATACTTCTAAAAATCTGAGCTGTAGTTTAATTAGTGTAGATGGTCAATCAAAATATTCTAGTTATCCCATTTTAATAAGTTAGCAACACTATGACAGATAATTACAATAGTTGATTCATTGAAGACAAGATTTAGCTAACCAAGTCAATATAAGAAATAGGATCAGCAATGTCATTTTTTTCAAAAGCTTCTAGCCTTTCAACACATGAACCACATGAACCACATGCTTTTTCTTGCCCTTTATAGCAAGTCCATGTTTTATAATAATCTAGCCCCATTGATATCCCATCTTTAAGGATACCGATTTTATCAGTATTTAAGTACGGTGCATGAACATAAACAGGTTCAAAATTAGCTACTTTTGAAGCCTGGTCCATAACTTTTACAAATTCTGGTCGACAGTCTGGATAAATTATATGGTCACCTGAGTGAGCTCCATACCAAACACCCTCCGCTTCGATGTCTACAGCGTATCCAATAGCTAAAGAGATGAGAATCATATTACGATTGGGAACAACAGTCGATTTCATATTATCGGCTTCATAATGGCCATCAGGAACATTAATGTCGGCAGAAACTAATGATGAACTGGTAAATAATGTTGATATAGATTTTATATCTAAAATTTTGTGTGGAATACCAAGTTCATTACATACATTTTGTGCGTAAATTAGTTCTTTATTATGTTTTTGCCCATAATCGAAAGATAGCGCATAAACATCAAAGCCTTCCTTTACAGCCTTATGTAAAGCCGTAAAAGAATCCATACCACCTGAATATATAACCACAAGCTTTTTCATTTACTTAACTCCAAACTTCAATTCTATATTTACGCAATAAATAGTTTGTAAGTTTTTGAATATCTCTAGAAATATTCTGAAGGTCATTCCATTTTACTTTATCTTCAGAACCAAAATCCCAGTAACCATTTGTCCATTTACAATATGACTGCATTTGCTCAAGATCAGCTTTGAATTGCTCGTAAGTAACATTTTTTTCGTGTTCATCTGTATAATATCTATCAAAAATCGCATCCATTAAATGACCTAATGCGGTCATTCCTGCCCCATGCATTAAACGTGAATCTTTTGGCTTTTTGCCCCAAGCCTCAGGAAATACATCTCTAACCGCGGCCCAATAATTTGATAAAACTTCTATCATTTTTTCAATGTCACCTGTTCCAGTTGACGGGTCTCTAAAATTATATAAAGCTCCTTCAGTTAGGCTAGCTTCGATCAATTTTAATATAGAATTATCTTTTACAACCCCCGCAGGGTTAGTTGCTGTTTGAATTATTTGATAGAAAGGTGACTTTTCGTTATGGTTTAATTCATCCAGAATTGTTGCCGGAAATCGACGTTTTTGCAGGTTGCTAGAAAGCTGAGTCTCGGTATAAGGTAACAACTCATAAATTAAACCTTTAGGTAAAGGCTTTGTTGAATTGACAAGTATAAATTGCTCTCTTTGCTCTTGAACATCATCAGTAATGAATGCACTTACTGGCATTTGAAACGTATCAATGTCTTTTGCTTCCCTTAATGCCGCAGCTCGTTGTTGGCCATCAACAATCAACCCTGGCTTATCATCATCATTTTCCACAAGAGGAATAACCAAATCTCCAAAGTTACTATTTTTAGACGACGCTATAAACTTAACTGTTTCTTTGAACGCTATAACTAACGCATTAGGAATCATAGGGTTTTCTGATTCTAAATATCGCCTTATATCACTAATATGATTCGACACTTCAGGTCGTTGATAACCTACTAGTTCATCTTCATGACGTTTAACCCTAGAAATAGAAGCTATTTTTTGAATATCTTTTCCTTGGATTGCAAAGCTAAATAATGCTCTTCTTGGGCCTTGCTCAATTTTAAGTGCTGGTACTTTAATATGCTTCATTCTTAACCCTTTTAAATTTTATTCATTTCTTGCTGGAGTTTTTCATAAGAAATATAGAGATTATGAAATCCTCTTCTTCTATTTCTAGCTGCGGCCCTTTTTAATATTACATGTATACCTATATTTCTGCATATATCGCAAGGGCATTCTTTCCAAGGCTTATCGGTCAAAACCTTATCCATTAGCTCAATTCTTGAAGCTTTTGGGTTGTAAATTTTTTCATATTTCACTAATGAGCTTAAAACACTCTCTTTTGATATAATTCCTTTATCAAACTCTATTACGGCACTTAAACATTCTTTTTCTAAGTCAAAAGCTTGATTTTGATCGATAACACCCATTTTGACTAACTGTCTCATTTGATTATTAGCATCAACTTGAGGTAACCCTATAGATGTATAATCCTCTCCATGTGTGTGATAATTGAATTTATCATCTTTCAATCCTTTCATGAGTGGAGATGTACTATCAAATGAAGTAACACCATAATTATAAAATTCAATTATATGGTTTAATCTATTGATACCTAGAAGATGAAATTGGGTATCACTATTTCTAATTTCATTAACATATTTAAGAACTGATAATATTTCAGGACTTTTTAAAGGAATCATACCTCCTAATGCAATAGTTTTATAACCCATTTTTTGTAGAGCTATTACCGACTCGGCATATGATTCAGGACTCCATCCATGAGCAACACCATACGCCGTAAACCGTAATCCCTTATTAGACTTAAAAAACTCTTCTGCGAGTGTAAGTGTAATATCTTGTCTTCTTTTACATTCTACTAATTGTTCACCGGATATCTTTTTCTTCGGCGTTTCAAAATCAAAAATAATATGATCTAGCGAAATACCATGTGTAAATCCAGAGTTTGAGTAAAATTCATTTACTTCATCGATTGTATACAACGGTTCATATTCTTTGGCGTAACTAAAGGCACCGCAGTCTCCCATTGTTTGATAAAATTTAGGTAATCTAAAAAACTTGTAAATACCCTCACGAAAAAATCGCTGTCTTTGTGCTACGGAATACCGTCCTTTTACACCATTTAAACCATCAACAACTGCCTTGGAAACAAGAATTCCATCATAAACAGGTTTGCTAAATAGTTCATGTGCATATTTATCATCTCGCTGAATAACTCGATGTGGGTTTCGCGTTTCTTTCTCAAAATCGAAAGTTGGATCAACAAAGTCGTGACTATCAGGGAAAAAAAACTTTACTTTTGACAAGCTAAATACTACCTATTAATTCTTGTTTTAATTGCTTTTCAGCAATGGTTTTGTATAAGTTACTAAATCGTTTTTGCTCACATGCCATGCCTTTATCTCTTAATATTCGTAATACTTTAGAGGCTGATGATTCTTTTAGGGTCATGCTTAATAACTCATTCATAATGAAGTTACCTACATCTTCATCAGTCATTTTTTTTCTGTTAAACCTCTCAGCAGGAGCGGAATTTGTAAGCATGTCATTGTATATTTTTTTTACTTGAGGAGCTACTGCTCTTTCAAGGGTTAGTTCCTTCAGAATTTTGCTAGCTAATCTAATGTTAAGGGATATCCTACTCCCCCCTAATTGCTCACAAAAATCATCTTTAGCTTGAAAGAATAAGTTCTGCAATAATGGTTTTAGAGTTTGTTTACTAGAAAATATGAAAGTGTTTTCTGAGTTGATAATGCCACTAGTTATTAATTTGTGTAGCTCGGGTGCAAGAACTTTTAAATAATTAGGAGGTAGAACTATGAAAAAAATGTCTGAAGGGTTATTTTTATATAATTCTTCAATCGGTCCTATGGGTTTTGTTTGAGGTTTTTTTTTTAGATTAATTTCATTCCACCAAATAATATTTTTATCCGTAAGGGTTTCTCCTGAATAGAAACGAGAAACAGAATTTTCATTATTTCCATTGAAAGTTGCATTGTAAGAAGAAACCGCTCTCTTAGCAGGAATTAATCCATATCCGGCAGATACAACCCAAATAGGGTGATTGAGATTATAAATTTCATATACTTTTGACCAATGATCGCCAACATACACGTCAATAGCTGCAACTAAATCTTTTTGCTTTTTCAGTTTGTTTAGCCATTGCTTTGATGGTGAGTGAGCATCTCCACTGATGTCCTTGATATTAACATCGTGTTTTAATTTACTGGACTTGCTACTTGTGCAATTGGTGATTAGGTGGATTCTCAAAAGTTAATTACCTTTATAAACAACACCGCATGTGCAAGTTTCCATTAATTCAATAGCTGAAAGCTCTGGTAGGTTTGGTTTTAACTTTTCCCAAATCCATTTAGCAATAACTTCAGCCGTAGGGTTTTCTAATCCTTTGATATCATTTAAATAATAGTGATCTAGTTGATTGTAAATAGGATTAAAAATTGATTTTACATCTGAAAAATCTATGAACCAGCCTAAGTTTTCATCTATAGTGCTTTCTAAATGAATTCTAACCTTATATGAATGACCATGAAGCCTTCCACACTTATGTCCATTAGGGACATTGGGTAGTTTATGTGCTGCTTCAAACATAAAGTCTTTGTAAATAGCTGTTTTCATATACCTGTATCGAATTTATCTATTGTGAATATAAATGCATTGTACACCAGATTTTCAACCTCAGCCACTACTATATCGATTGTTTAATTTTGAGGGGTTGATATAGTGAATCAGTTACTAACTTAAATGGTAAACCTATGGAAATTTATCAGAAAAAAATATTCGCCAAAATTATTTTAACTTTGCAGAGTGATCATCACGGTTGTAAAGAAGAAGCTATCAATATGGCAAAAGAAGCGCTTGGAATAGAAATTGAGCACAATTCAATTCGTGAAATGATCAATGAAATATCCGAAGATAAAATTGAAATGTTTATAAGTTTAATATGAAAGATTCAGATTACACGGATGTGCTAGATATAGATATACCGTTTGATTCTCGCTTTAAATGTTGGTTTTGTGGAGAAGATTCACATCAAACAATTGAAGTAAAATTATCAAAACCTCCAAGTAATTATTTAGTCAAGATGCCAATTTGTGATGAGTGTAAATCATACCAGTGTCATAAAGAAGTTAATTCATTAGTAAAGCTTAGAGAGCTAATCAAAGACAAAATAGTAATACGTAGTGCTAAAGAGTTATCTATAGGGGCAAATTGGACAGAACTGGAACTGAAAGAATCTGATTTAAATGGTAGTGCATTTAACGGGTTTAAAAAAAGTGGTTGGCCAATGTACTTAATCGCTAAAGATAGGGTTAATTTTACCGGTTGGGACTTATGTATTGATGGAGTTCCTATTGAAAATACATCAATTGATGAAAAGTTTGAGTTTGACGGTCTTGCATTTTCTAGTTTCATAAGTATGCTTGACTACTTGAGTAAATCTTTTTCGTTGAATAAAGGTTTTTTAAGAAAAGTACTCTTTGTTTATGGAAACAATCGAGCAATAGAGGCAGTAAAGTTTTGTCGATTAGTTCCTAATTATTCTGAATCTGAACGAGAAAAAGCATTTGATGACTTAGTTGAATCTTTTCGAGAAAAAGAAACCCTGCTATTAAAAAATAAAAAACTGGCTGCATTAGACTTAAACATAAGTATGGACTCAATAGTACCTGTTTTTATTAGAAAAAATACAGTTCCCGTTATAGCCATCCATTGGGCAATGAATAATGGGGTTATTGATTTTGAAACTCTAGATATGCTGGAAGATAGTTTTTTTAAAACTTTCTCTGCTGAAAGTGATGAAAAAGCTTTTAAGTTGTTCAATGCTTTAGAAGTCTATTTAGATAAACGGCTATCTTCTTCAGCATGGAGAGAAAATAAAGATCCAAATGTTACTCTTTGGGAGTATGTTGAATCTAAATGTTAATAATCAAATTAAACAGGGAATAATAAGTGAGTATAGAAAATAACTACCGAGATATTATTGCAACAATTGGAGAAAATGTTAATCGAGATGGACTACTCGATACTCCTAAACGTGCAGCAAAAGCTATGCAATTTTTAACTCAAGGGTATCAACAAAACATTGATGATGTCGTCAATGGGGCTTTATTTGAGTCTGATGCTGATGAAATGGTTGTGGTTAAAAATATTGAATTGTATTCAATGTGTGAACACCATATGCTGCCATTCATAGGTAAATGCCATATTGCTTACATCCCCAGCGGTAAAGTTTTAGGTTTATCTAAATTTGCTAGAATTGTTGATATGTATGCCAGACGATTACAAATTCAAGAAAATTTAGCAAGACAGATTGCCTTGTCTATACAGGAAATTACAGGATCTATTGGTGTTGGCGTAATTATCGAAGCACAACATTTATGTATGATGATGCGTGGAGTTCAAAAGCAAAACTCATCAATGACAACATCTGTAATGCTAGGTCAAATGAGAGAAAATGCATCTGCGAGACAAGAAATGTTGTCATTGGTGAAATCATAAATTGATAACACCATGATATAAAAGTTATTTTATGGCAATACATTCTAAAAGTAATATAGTCTGATGCTTTCTTACTTTTTCATATCTTATGTAGTTTCCCTAATTACCCATAAATATCAACGCTATTCAATAGCACTCAGCCTTATTTTTTATTAACTTAACAACTACCGTCTAAAGTGGAGAATTACATTAAGTTTACTACCTAATTACATCTAACAGTGTTTGTCAAACTAGCTAGTTGACACGCTTCATTATATTTGAAACTGAATCTGTTGGTGGCGCTGAAACTAATAAGTGAACATGATCCTTACTAACCACACCTGTTATATTTTCACTTTAAGCTGTTCGATAGTTTGCCTTACCAACTATCGAACTCAAGATCTACATCACCAACTAGAACTTGGTAAGTAAGGGTATTTCATTGCCCAGACAAAGTGATCTTCAATATTATATTTAGTATTTTATCGTATCTGGGGTAGTTGAATTAATTCTCCACACGTCAAAGATCCCTTCTGCTCGCCAAGCTAACAACCGTATTGACTCTGCTTTCATTTTGAAGTTCGTAGAGCCTAAACATTAGAGAAACGTTCAGTCCATCAAGCTCTTTTTTGCAGATAACCGCATCGTCACGCTCTTTCCTATACTTTTTCTTCAAGATTTTTTCTTTTTTTAGTTCTGCTTTTAATTTATCAACCTCACTCAATTCTACACCGTCACTTTTGACAACATGACCGTTATTAATTAACTCACTTAATTTTTCATTGTAAGTCTTAATACGGGGGTTAGCTTCGTCCTTTACGAAATCAGTAAACTTGTGTATATAACTGTGACCAAGGCCAGCTTCATTATTTATTTTATTTAGAGTTATCTTTCCATTTGCTTTTACTCTATTTGGTGATCCGCTCTCTAAACGTTTAAGTGCAGCATCTAATCGACCCAGCGTAATATTTTTATCTGACATGCTCAACCTCCCGTGTACTAATCAAACCCAATATTTCATCATCGAAAGGCTCGAAAACCAACTCATGTTTGCTAAGGGTAATTTCGTTTAATTTGATTTTTTGTTTTATCCCAATAAGGATAGACTGATTAAGTCTATCGCCTATATTCATCTCACGAAAAGTCTCAACCAACCTTTTGTTTCCACGTAATACAACCTTTGCTTCGTCGTCGGTTATTACTTGGTGGTCACAAGGTTTTGTTTCTGCTGCAAACTCTCCAATTCCACAGACACGAGAGCAGGTCGGGTTCAAGCAATAGCCACCCGTTGGCAATCTAACAACCGACAATGTACCGTTACGAATCAAAACTTCAATCTCGGTTAGAGTCATATAAACTTTGTGACCTTTTTTAACCCTATTAAATTTATCTTCTGCTATTTTCTCTCCACCAATGCCGCTCAAATGGTTGGACTTATTGTATATCTCATCAAATATATCCACGCCTAGATTAATACCCTCTGTGTTCATCAAATCAAGTAAATTACTGTCCATCAATACATCCTCCATAGCCTGTAATGCAGCATTATTGGCGTAGTAGTTACTCATATTGATGTTTTGATGTTTGTATTGAAATTTAATAGCGCAGGATGAGCCAAAGCCGTACCGTTTGAAGAACACGGCAAAAGTACGCCTAAAATCGTGTGGGCTTAGCCGAGGTAAACCACAGCCTAGTCTCAACTGCCCCTCTCTATTTGGGTTTAATCTGTCGAATTCGTTCACATCGCTTTGTGTCGCACAGAGACCCATATTACTTATGTATGATGTCATTTTACCACTAGAGCCTGTTAAAACATAAGTCCTTACTATGTTGGAGTATGTAAAAGGAATAAAAGCACCTGCCACCTCATCCATCGCATGGTCAAGCTTGCTTTTGCTTAATGTGCCTAATTCAAATTGCACATTAATTTTTGATTTATACATTTCTCTTAAATGCTCAGACATATCGTAGGCTAACTCAAGCGCATCTTTCGTTATAGGGTGGGTTTGCCAAGTTTCAGTTTTTGGCAAGCCATCATTGCCTTTTGAGGTTTTTCCTTTTAGTCGAGAAATAATGTTTTTATCAGTCGGAAAATCTTCATAGCTGGCCTTATTAAAACTAAGTGCTTCACCTATTCGCGCTCCACTAAACGCTAGTACGACTATCAAGCAGTTCAATTGAATCTTACGACAACCTCCTTCTTGGTTCATTGACTCAAGACCAGGGGTATCGAGGAAGATTTGTTTTTTTCTCTTTGCCACTCTTTGTTTTACCGCATTAGAAGTTTGAGACATATTTGTTCTCGCCATTTCTTCGCGTTCAATTGTACAAACATGTTTAAAAACTTTATTTATTTCAAACCGTAACGGGTGATACCTTTCTACATCTTTAATCGCTTCACTCAGCAACTTTTTGTACATATTCATTGGAATAGCGATATGCTGTTGCTTCTTTCCTCCTCTAGAAAGTTGATTAAAATCTGTAACTTCGAATGACCTTGAACAAAGATCGCACTCATAAAGTTTATTAAGCGCAATACGCAATGATGCGATTGTACTTTCTGTAATAGATAGACTCTTAATGTTTGATTGGAATGTCTTAAATGCCTTTTTATCCAGCAACTCATTCCAATTGCAATGCTCTAGTGCTCTTGCAACTAAGGACAATCCTTTTTTCCATTTCTCAATACTGCTGATTGTTGGTCTAACCTTATCACGCTTTGCGATGTACTCGATAACATGATGTAATGAGCGTTGTATCTCCTTTCTGTATTCAAGTGATATTCTTTTAAATGAAATATAGGTAATTTGACCAACAGCCACTTTTTGCATACTTGAATATTCCCAGAGGTCATCATATATGCACGATAAAGGCAGTCCATCCTCATCTGTTGTCACAACGGTACTTTCAGGAAAAGCATCAGCACAGTTTAAATCAATGGTTACATTTGTGATCATGCGAACACCTCTAGCATATCGTTTAAGCTGTAAGCGGTTGAATACAGCGGGTGAGGGGCCTTCTTGTGTTTTTCAATAGCCTTTTTGTAATTTCGAAGTGACTTACCTTTAAAGCTATCAAGGATAGCTTCTATAGTGTTTCTGATTTTTATATAACGCACCTCTGGTAAAGAGTTTAGGGAGGGGAGTTGCAATAATTGCGCTAACGTATCTTTAAAAGAAAGCATTAGCCAAATATCATCTGTCTCAGCTACTAAAGCATGTTCAATGCATTCAAAACAATCCAAAAAGTCAGTACAAATAACCTCATCAACAGCCGTTTCTACCCCCGAGTGTTTAAGGGCTTTATCTATATATACAGCTGCACCTTTGGTATTGTCATTGCAACGAATACCTGTTGGGGTGCGAGATTCATGCCGTCTGTTTTTCCCTTCACGGAGTCGTTGATAATCATAATCTTCAAGAACATCACCAAACTTGAATTTTGCATCAGAAACAGCCTTATCTACCTGTTGCCCTTGGGTAATATTAAACTTAGCCTCCATCGAAGCCCCAAGGTTATTTTCATGATCACTTTGAACACCGCTGCTGTAGCTGTGGCTAATAGTTTTGATTGAATTGTTTCCGCTTATAGATACTATATAAAGAGACTCAGTAACACGCATCAACGTATCTAGTTTGCTTTTTCTTAGGCGAGATGGATTTATTGACGGAAGTCCGATATGACGAAAGAGCCTGTTTAATCCATCGTATGGGGTGCTGCCTCCTCCTCCTTGTTCTGCATACGAATTAGCGTAATTAGCTTCTCCGTCTTTTGTGAACCTTGGAAATAGATACGCATTAGTATCCCCTTTTGATAATTCCAAAGTAATTTCCAACCATCCCTCAATAAACGATTTTGCGTATTTACCGAAGCCTAATGCACTGTCTATTTCAAGGTGCATTGATCGTGCTTTGGTTGTCTCGAAGATATATTTCCCTCCTGAGATTTGTTTGAAAATCACATCACTTATCCGCATTCTGGAAAGAGGAGATGTATTCATACCTGTAAACATATAGCAGAGCATCATCGCGACTCTCACAATTTGATTGTTTGGATGACTCATCTTAAATATACACTTAAAACTCCTTACCCTACTACTTCTAGCATTTTTGCTAACCCCATTTTTATCACATACCTCATTAAACAAGTCTTCATCCCATAGTGGATGCATGTCTGGTATAGTGTTATCGGTGTAATGTTTTTTTAATACGATATAAGCCTTTATAAGTCGCCTTGCTATAGGCTTAAACTCTGATTCCAAGTTATAAGCTTGATGGTGTATTGTTGATTTTTTAGCACCTTTGATTGAAGGTAGTTTACTGGATTCATAGTGTCGTCCTTGTTGTTTTAAATACCACGATAGTGTGCTTTTAGCACGATTCCATGTTGACTTGGAAAATTCCCCCTTCTGCACCTTTTTGGAAAAATACTGCATATATGCATCAATCAAGTCCCAGTGAAAATAATCCTTCTCAATGGGTTTGAGCTCATTTACATCCATCCATTGAAGGTAACTGCATATGTCACTGAATCGTGTAGTAGTTGAACCGCCTATATTGACTGACAGTATTAGATATAAATCCCGAATTAACGAGTCCCTGTTCATGTATATAAGCTCTTTTTCTGGGGGGAACTCTTTTGAATGATTAGAGATATTGGGGCATCCTTTGTATTTCAGACGTTTAAAATTGCAAGGACTCCTCCCTGTAACTATAATAACAATATCGTCAACATTAAGAGGCACAACCGAAGCGATAGAAGCTACCATTTTTCTACTAGGTGATACAGGCTTCCTTTTGTTTTTATGTTCATCGATTGTCATTTGATGAGCCTCCATGCGTTAGTTCATCAGCTTCGATGTCATCAAACACACCAATATAATCGAGTACATCTTCAAAAATTTCATCGCCAGTCGGATCATCTTGTGCAATTTTTAAATACAATAGAGTTATATCTAAATCAGAGTGTCCTAAACAGCCTGAAACGTACGCTAATGCTGTATCAACGTCTGTTTTCTTGAGTAATGCTCGAAATAGCGCCACTGCAAAAGAAGGTCGTAGACTGTGTATAACTGCGTCCGTTTTAATGCCTTGTACATGTTCGATGGTATTTCTAATTTCTCCCCAACGAGCGTTTAAATCATTGAGCTTAGTAAAGAAAGGCTTACCAGTAGCGCTAATGAAAAGGTATTTCTTACTTTCATCAACACCATCTTCACTAGCAAAGTAAGCATCTTCCCCCGAGTCACGCTTGTTTTTACACAATTCTTTGAACTTTGCTAGTCGCTTTTGGTATCTATCGCTTCTAGAGTAATTCCACAACATTTGCATAGTCGCAGCAGGGATGATTGTCTTTCTGCTCTTGTTGTCGCCGTCTTTATCTTTAGTCAATGATCCGTATTCAGCCCCTACGCCAATTCTAAACATTTTCTTGTCTCCAGTTGGCTTAACTAATTGCCCTAGAGTCAGGCTGGCAACTTCTTCTTTTCGTAGTCCTGTAAATCTACAAATCAAAAAGAATAAGCAATACTCATTCGCCAAACTGGTTGTTTTCATTTCCCCTTTGACGTTCTTAATAACCTGTTTTGTGTTTAACAAGATGTTTTCAATGGCTTTCCAAGTTGAATTTGGTAATGGCATTAAGTCTCTTCGTGACGATGGTAGAGATCCACCTTGGTTGCGTTGTGATTTAGGAAAGTTTAATCGTAAGTCAGTCGTATGGACTTGCTTACTCATGTAAGCTTTCATGCTAGTTCCTGAGGCTTGATAGTTGATTGTTATCAACTCGTGTTCAAAGGGCTGGTTGTTAAATTCACACCCTTGTCTTATGTGAAATGAGTAAAATTTAACAACTGCTCTCATGTAAGCTATTGCTGTTGTTCTAGCCAAGCCTTCACCACTGAGAACTGACTTCTTTAATGCTTCACGATACTGATAAGTAATTTTTTGTGACTTACGGAACCCAAAGTAATTCCATGTAGGTCGTGGTAGATCTACAAGCTCATCAAACAAGTCTTCATCGTATTCATTATCCCACATTCTTTGTTGTTCAATAAGGAATGAGAAAAAGTTAACTAGGCCTTTACTGTATTGATCTGATTCTTGTTTACCGTGATCTATATGATGTGACATAAGAAATATGTTTACGTAATCCATAGGATCATAGGAAACGATTACCCCTGAGTCATTGCGACCAACTAAACCAAGTAGTGTTATCTTTTTTACATGAGAAGGGGATTTTCTTGAGTATTCAACTAAAGGCTCACCATTTTCATCAATAACGATGAGAGGTGTTCTGTATGTAAAATCTTTTATCTCTGTTGTGATGATATTGTAATTGATGTTAAACATATTGAATCCATAAAATATTGTAAGTATCTATTGATACATTAACATACATTATCACATTACAAGAGTGTACAGGTGCTATTTAGATAAAATAGTGTAAGGGTGTTCATAGGCTTCTTCTATGGTATTCGCAGTAATCGAGGCAAAACTTTGCTTTATATCCCAAGGACAACCCGTTTTAGGATCACGTAGACAGGTCATGATCCAACGGAGTTTTTCAATTGATGGTTT
>Ga0209081_1001616_pt1 | contig 13431 bp, 7 predicted proteins | sample GOMGulsemesocosm_4_FD_184636 | JGI IMG/M metagenome (GOLD analysis project Ga0209081, IMG submission 184636) | Methane-oxidizing microbial communities from mesocosms in the Gulf of Mexico - GOM15B Gulf of Mexico (SPAdes) (version 2) | ecosystem: Environmental > Aquatic > Marine > Cold seeps... | reverse complement strand
TGTCGCCGGAGGTGCAGTTTGACCTGCTGAAGACGCGTCTGGTAAGCGCAGTGAAGGCTGACGACCCTAAAAAAACTTTGGAAGTTATTAGCAAGCTTAGAGGATTGAAAATCAAACTGCCGGCCTCTGTTGATTATTTTGAGGCTAAAAGTTTACTGGCGGTTGGCAAACATGATGCCGCCCACAAGGCCGCAGAAAATTATATAAACCGTGCAGGCCGGAAGGGTAAATATTACGCCAAAGTGCTGGAGATCATTGTAGCTGCCGAAGATAAATTGGCAGTGCAGGTTACAAAAAGAAAAGCTATTGCAAAGGCGAGACAACAAAAGGATGCGGCGGATAAAGCTGAGGCGTTGGCTAAACGCAAAGCATTGGAGAAAAACAAGCGCAAGGAAGCGGCCCGACTGAAGGCTGTCGATGAAGCCCAGAAAATTCGCAAAGCTAAGGACGCGCGGGAAGCCGAGGCCAAGCGCATTGCCGAGACTGTACAAAAGAAAGCCAAGCTGGCCCTTAATTTACAAAAATATAGAAATCTGATTGCCCGGATACACATGCGCATCACAGCTGGAAAATCTGTGTCCGTGACAAATGCCAAAACATATTTGAACGCTTTCCCGGACGGCGAATTGTCGGAAAAACTAAGGTCTCTGCAGTATTATTTATTGGTTAAACATCAGCGATCATCTCAGTACGCCAAAGGTAGTACGCACGGCTTAAAAACATCCAATGAGTATGATGCTGCTGGCAATCTGATCACAAAAATACAGGAGCATCCCGGATTTAATTCGAAGACGGTGAATACCTATGATGACCGAGGTAATTTAAAAACTTACTGGTTCGGCATCAAAAAAGTTGAGTCGGTCCGGTCGGTCAATCATTATAACGCGCAAGGCTTAATAGTGCGCTCCGATACATTTCAAAAAAAACCAAATAAAATTGGGCGCAGCACTTATACCTATGATGATAATGAAAACATTGTCTCTATCTTTACGCGGAACGATGACGGGACAGAGGATACCTATAAATACAAATATGACGCACACGGAAATAGAGTTTTTATGGAGTATATCCGCGGCGATAACTTTGTAATGATTTTCAGGGACATGTTCGATAATGCCGGAAATATTATCCAGCGGACCCATAATTTGGGTAGCAAAACGGACACTGTGATTAAACACGCCTACAATAGCGTGGGCGATAAAACCGTCAGTGTCTCCACGCAAGACAAGGAAATATCCAACACCACCTATACATATGATGCCGCCGGAAACTTGTTAACCTCAAAGAAAACAACATCGGAATACAAATGGTCGGAAGAAACCTTCAGCTACATGAAGCGGACTTTAAATTTTCAGTAGCTTAGAAACGTTAATTTTGGATATGCTGATTTATGCGATTGTTCAAGGGTTTACCTAGTTTTGTGTGATCTCAAGTCAGAATGAGTTGTCGCATACTCTTTTGAAAGTCTTTTGCTGATGGGAAGACATGCCCGTAAGGTGTTTGGGAACAGCCACAAAAAAAGGCGGTGACCGGCAATTTACCGGACACCGCCTTAAACGTGTTAGATGATCCTGAGGTGTTTAGTGTGTAAGCGGCGGCGCAAATTTCGTAAGGTCAATTCCTTTAACTGCCGCTTTATATTCATCAATGCTTGGTGTTCTGCCCAATACTGTAGAGAGAACAACAACTGGAGTTGACGCAAGAAGGGATTCCCCTTTTTTCTCGTCAGTATCTTCCACAAGACGTCCTTGGAACAGGCGGGTAGAGGTTGCCATGACGGTATCCCCTTTTTCCGCTTTTTCCTGATTACCCATACACAGGTTACAGCCAGGGCGTTCCAGATATAGTATGTTTTCATATTTCAGGCGGGCAGTGTTTTTAGGCACGTCATCATCGAATTCAAATCCTGCATATTTTTGCAGAACGTCCCAAGTGCCTTCCTCTTTCAACTCATCAACGATGTTGTAGGTGGGAGGGGCAACAACCAAGGGTGCCTTGAACTCAACTTTACCATGGAGTTCTTCTAGGTTTTTCAGCATCTGGGCAACGATGATCAAATCTCCCTTGTGAACCATGCAGGAGCCAACAAAACCAAGATCGACTGATTTTTCGGCCTTGTAGTACGAAACAGGTCTGATGGTGTCATGGGTGTAGCGCTTAGACACATCCGGGTTGTTGACATCCGGATCTGCGATCATTGGCTCGTCAATTTGATCTAGATCGACAACAAGTTCTGCGTAATATTTTGCATTGTCATCGGGTGTCAAAGCGGGCTTTTCGCCTGATCGAATCTCGTTAATTCTTTTGTCGGCTATTGCAATTAGACCTTTAAGGGTTTGGGCTTCATTCTCCATTCCTTTATCGATCATGATCTGAATGCGGCTCTTGGCGATTTCAAGAGACTCAATCAATGTGCCATCTTCAGAAATACAGATGGACGCTTTTGCCTTCATTTCAGCGGTCCAGTCTGTAAATGTGAACGCTTGGTCAGCAAGCAAAGTTCCAATATGAACCTCGATAACTCTGCCCTGAAACACGTTCTCGCCAAATTTTTTCAGCATCTGAGACTGGGTCGCATGAACCACGTCGCGGAAATCCATATGGGATTTCATATTGCCCTTAAAGGTCACTTTCGCAGATTCAGGGATCGGCATGGAGGCTTCACCCGTAGCAAGTGCAAGAGCAACTGTTCCAGAGTCCGCGCCAAAGGCAACGCCTTTTGACATTCGGGTGTGCGAGTCGCCGCCAATAATGATCGCTTGGTCATCCACGGTAATGTCATTCAAAACCTTATGAATAACGTCTGTCATGGCATGGTAGACGCCTTTTGGGTCCCTTGCGGTGACGAGGCCGAACTTATTCATGAATTTCATGAGTTTTGGAATGTTGGCCTGAGCTTTCTTATCCCATACAGACGCTGTGTGACAGCCTGACTGATAGGCGCCGTCAACAGTAGGTGAAATGACAGTTGCCGCCATGGCTTCCAACTCTTGCGAAGTCATCAAGCCTGTTGTGTCCTGTGATCCCACAATGTTGACCTGTACACGAACATCAGAGCCTGCATGAAGAACGGTGCCGTCTGCCACGCCCACCGCGTTGTTGTTGAATATTTTCTCAACTGCGGTAAGGCCTTGCCCCTCATGAGTGATTTCTTTGGAAGGAGCAAAAACAGCGGGCATATCAACGCCAAGTGTTTTCGCTGCAAAATTTTGGAGTTTCTTACCAAAAACCACTGCGTAAGAGCCGCTTGCCTTGATGAACTCAACTTTTTGCGGGGTCAAAGCAGACGAGATTTCCACCAGCTCTTCGCTACCGTTATAAAGCTTCATTGTTTTGGTGTTGATGGTGAGCACTGTGCCGGTTTCAACCGAATACGCCTGTTCAAGAACAGGGTCGCCATTTTCATCGAGAACGGGCTTTCCGTCCGCATCAAGTTTCTTGACCCAGTTTTTAAGGTCAATTCCAATGCCGCCGGTGACGCCGACTGTTGTCTGGAAAATCGGTGAAATGCCGTTCGTGCCAGCAACGATCGGAGCAATGTTCACAAAGGGAACATAAGGACTGGCCTGTTTGCCCGTCCAAAGTGCCACGTTATTCACGCCGGACATACGAGAAGAGCCAACGCCCATTGTGCCTTTTTCAGCGATCAACATAACACTTTTGTCAGGATGTGCTGCTTGTAGCACTTTGATTTCGGCTTGCGCTTCTTCAGTAATCAGGCATTTTCCATGCAATTCACGATCAGACCGTGAGTGGGCTTCGCCGCCTGGAGAGAGCAAATCAGTTGAGATATCGCCTTCTGCAGCAATATAGGTGACGACTTGAATTTCTTCATCAACATCTGGAAGCTTGGTAAAGAATTCAGCTTTTGCATAGCTTTCCAGAATATCTTTGGCAATGGCGCTACCAGCTTGGAAAGCGCCTTTCAGCCGGTTTGTATCAGCTTCATACAGGAAAACCTGTGTTTTAAGAACGTCAGCGGCTTGAGCTGCGATTGAGGCATCATCACCGAGCGTCAGATCCAAAAGAACTTCAATGGAAGGACCACCGTTCATGTGAGACAATAATTCAAAGGCAAAAACCGGTGTGATTTCTTTAACAACCACAGTTCCAAGAATTATGTGCTTTAGAAAGCTGGCTTTCTCGCCGGCTGCACTCGTTGTCCCCGGAATAGTGTTGTAGATCAGAAAATTCAGGCAAGCTTCGCGATGTTCGCTACCGGCATCTCTGATGTGTGAGATGATATCCACAACAAGCGCACCATCTTCTACGGGCTTGGGGTGCAGTCCTTCGTTTTTCCGATTATCAATCTCATTCAAGTAATCTGTATAATAGCTCATGAGTATCCCGATGCTTTAAAAATTGATTGAGCTTAACACCGGGCAGCGGAAAACGCTGGCAGGCCGGGAAAAGCTTGCTAAGCGCAGTAATAATTTATCCCACATTGGCTTGCAAGAAGTTTCCGAATATTTCGTAATGAAACTCTCAAAATAGTGTGTTTTTAATGAGGCGTAGGCGGGCCTATGAGATCCGTTCTCTAATTTTGTCAGCAAGAAAATCAACGAAAACAGTTATCTTTGCAGGTATATAAGGTCCTCGATTATAGACGGCAAAAAATGCTGGGCTGATGCCGGCTGTTGCTATCCCGTGGTCGCGTAAGCAATCTACCAGTTTTCCCTGCTCAAGGTCTCCTTTCAGCAGCCAGTGAGGCAATACAACAAAGCCCATGCCGTCAACTGCTGCAAGTCTTAGAGCCTCTCCGCTGTTTGAAGAGAAGGGACCCGACACAGGGATTTCAGATTTGACATCATTCTTTTCAAAATGCCAGATGGTGGGCCCTATCTCGCTTTTATACCCGAGGCAAGCATGGGCCATTAACGCCTCCGGAGTTTGAGGGGGCCCATTTTTTTGAAGATATTCAGGGCTAGCGCAAAGAACACTTTTATGGCGAGCTAACGCGCGAACCTTGAATGTTTTCTGATCTGGAATACCTGCCCGTATAACGATGTCAGTCTCTTCATTGGGTAAGATATTGACGACCTCAGTCAGAGAAAGGGCAACTTCCACTCGGGGGTAGAGCTCTCTAAACTCGCTCAAAATTGGAACGATATGGGACAGTGCGAAAGAGCGGCGCGCCGTAACATGCACGATACCTGCAGCCGTATTCTGCATATCACCTGCTTCTTGAAGGGCTAGATCCAACTCAGCGATGGGATTGTAGATACGCTTGTACACAAGATGCCCCACTTCTGTAGCAGACACATTTCGGGTTGAACGGTTCAATAACTTCACCCCAAGGTCCGCCTCCAAATTTTGTAGTGTTCTGGATGCTGCTGTAGAGGACATTCCAAGTTCTCGTCCTGCGCCTGTAATGCTGCCACATTCGCAAACCCGCGCGAATAATTTTAAGGCGTTGAGGCGATCCATCTGAAAATCTCCTTCAATGGTGGGGTCAACACATGTCCCGGAAATCGGGATAATGTCTCCCAATCATTGCATCTAGTCGCGAAAAATGGAAATGGTAAAATTCTCGGAATAAATTCACAACATGCCGGTTTGAATGGCAGACCAATAGAACTGATGTAAATCGGATTTGGATACAAGGGAAGGTCGTAACGTTGATGCAGAGCCCAGCCGAGAATAATGAAGCAGAAGAGCATGCCAAAACCATGATCGATTACATCAACAAAGGTGAAAAAGCAGCTTACGGGTTAGCTAATAGAGGGCCGATTAAGTTTGGACCTGACGGCTGTTTAGATCCTGACATTCTTGAGGCTTATTGGCGATATGGGTATTATGTTTTAGAAGGTGTTGTCGATGATCTGGAACTCGCTGACCTGCGCGTCGATATCGAGAGGGTGTTGACTATGGCTCCGGTTGAGCCTGAGACTGATATAGATGCTCACGGGCGACCTGCATTGAATTTGCAATTTGAAAAACCGATCTTTCGCTTTACAAAACCTTTAAGCGACCCATTGGGTGGGACGGACCTAAACAACGGGCGCCATCCAGTAAAAATGCTAACCCCTAAAGCAGGAACTGATGCCCCTGAATGGACGGTTTCGTTGTTAGATGGCAATTTACAGATCATGGATTCTGCTTTGCGCTTGGCAGGGCATCCGGGCTTGTTGAAAGCGGCTGAAGCAATTTGTGGGCCTGATTTTGTGCCCTACACTGATGTGACCTTTATAAAGGAGCCGGGGCTCGGACCGTCAGTCGCATGGCATCAAGATGGATCAACTCATTGGAATGATGATGATTGGGACGAGGGAGCGCATGGATTTAATTCGATGACGCAACTCTACCCTAGCACGGCAGAAAATTGTGTATGGGTTATTCCGGGAAGTCACAAGTCAGGTAAAGCTGATATAAAACAAATGGTCGCACAAAGCGGTTCCGAAAGAATAGATTCTGCCATCCCTATGGTTTGCAAAGCAGGGGATGTGATTTTGATGAATAGGCAGCTGGTTCATGGATCTTTTGCAAATACATCACAACACAGGCGAGTTTCGATAAATAGCGGTTTTTTTGCGAAAAAGAAGGTTCTGAACGTAACGACAAAATTGCTGAGTGGTGTCGTTACAACTTTTGATGAAGCTAGAATAACCAGGCGCAGTCGCATAATCGCGCTTGCGATTGATGCGCGTCAGCAGAAATTTCCAAAAGAACCTCGATACACTTATGAGCCATTTGCGGGTCAAGAAAATGAAAATCGCTGGCACGAGAAAAACCGGCAACAGCTGCTAAAGAATTACAACCTAGACAACATGTATATTTAGAACTCAGTTGGTTTCAATAGCTAAGAGCAATAAGGACGGACAAAATAACTTCCGTTAGGGGAGGCATGTCCTCTCTGCTATCGCCGGTACGTTGATGTTTTTCAAGTTATGTTTTGGGTCCCTATTAACGTTTACCGTATTTATCTAGGTGTTGCTGGAAAACATCTGTCAGTAAACTGCTTTGGTTTGAACCTGCCAGAATTTGTTGTCTTTTGCCATTGCCATCAAATAGCAATAGAGTGACATGCCTGACGCCATGAGACGCCGCCAAGGCCCGCCCTTCGACACCTTTGATATTCGCGACGAGGTATTGCAATTCGCCCTCATCAAAATTTTTCAATGCTTTTCGTGTTTGTCTCTGTAGGGCAATGCAAAGAGAACACTGGGGGTCATGGATTTGGACAATAGTCGGTATACCATTCCCAATTTTTGAGAGATCCTGTTCATCCAACGTAGCCATAACTTCGTCCACGACAAACCAGACGCCGCCACCAACAATAGCTGCCCCAAGCGCAGCATTTCGAACATTACTAAAGAAGGCTCGCCGCGTTGTCGCTTTTTTTTGCCCTGGAACAGATTGCGTTTGGTGTTTTTTATTTTGTCTTTGCCGCTTCATTCGAATATTTTCCCCTTCAATGGTGAACTTGATTTTGAAGGGTATGAGTTCGCATGTCGTATCACAGCTTCTCACATATAAGTGAACGATGACTGGGAGGTACTGTTAACTCCTGATCATCTTATGGAGTGTTAGACCCTCTAACTCCTATCGTTTAGAGATTTATTCATGTCACCTTGCACCAGAAAAGAAATATAAAAATTGTTGAGTGCAGAAGTCAGGTTTAGCTGACTTTCTTCGACAAATTTTTTCAATTCAACTGTGTAGGTTGCTCAATTTATTTGCTGAGAAGCCTATTTCCCCTGCGTCAAAATATCGCACAAATTTTGCTGATCTATTAGCGGAGATTGATTGAAATCAACGTTTTAGGGCATGTGTTTTGCTATCAATGGGAAAGAAATATTGGCCCAGTGATCGCGGTAAGTGTTGTCTGATTTGAATAACACTATCTTTGCGGTTGCCTCAAGGTACGGCACTGAAATGCAGCATATAAGTTTATCAAATTTTGCAGGTTCTTTCGCAAGAAAAATGCTTCTCATCGGCGCGTTGTGCATTCTTTGGGTTTCTAGCGCTGCCTATGCGGCCCCGGTGGAAAAATTGACCCGTTATCTTTCATCTACTCAGATTACTGATTTTTTCGAAGATGCAACCCGATATGGGAATCCTTTGAAAAATGTGCCGGTTATTCCTGCTTTCTCTGGTGAAGAGATCCGAGGGTATGTCTTTTTAAATACTGATTTTGTTGGAGCGATTGGATATTCAGGTAAACCGATTGTTGTTCTAATTGCGATTAATGTCGACGGCCTTATTAAAGGTGTTCGACTAATTGAGCATGCGGAACCCATTGTGCTCTCAGGTATTCCAGAACAAAAAATAGTCGACTTCATTGAGGGGTACAACAATGTTGATATCCTGAAAATGGCGAAAGAAAAAGGGGGGGAGCCACCTCCCGTTGATATCGTATCTGGGGCCACGGTAACAGTTATGGTCATTGACGATAGCATTAAGCGCGCGGCGGTCCGTGCAGCGAAGGCTTTGGGGCTCGCAGGGCTAAGTAATGACAGCAATTTACCGAAGGCAACACGGACGCTAGTTCCCGGAAAAATGGAAGTTCATGATTGGTTGACCCTGGTCGGCGATGGCTCTGTCCGGCGGTTACGGCTTAGTTTAGATCAGGTGAACGAAGCCTTTGAAAAACAGGGAAATTCCAAAGCTATCGCGCGACCTGAACAGGGTGAAGTCGGCGAAAAATTTATTGATTTATTTGCAGCTTCCCTTTCCATCCCCACCATCGCTCGCAGCCTGCTCGGCGAGAGAGAATACAATAACTTGCTGAAAAAACTGAAACCCGGGCAGGAAGCTTTCCTTGTCATGGGCAGCGGTCGATATTCTTTCCGTGGATCTGGATATGTCCGAGGCGGCATATTTGGTCGAATTCAGATTGTTCAAGATGGCGAGGGGTTTCGCTTCGTTGATAAAGGATACAAAAACCTTGGAGACGTCGCGGCAGAAGGCGCGCCTGATTTTAGCGAGGTTGCCCTATTCTATACGCCAAAAGGAGCGATTTTTGAGCCGGCAGAGCCATGGAAAATGCAGCTTTTAGTGCAGCGCGCAATTGGGGCGTTGGAAAAAGTGTTTGTGGCGTTCGAACTTGATTATCAATTACCTGCAAAATTTGTCCATGTGGAAGCGCCAGTACTGCCTGTAATGGAAGCTGCATCCACGGCGCAAGAAGATATTGATGCGGCAAATGCTCTATGGCAGAGGTTGTGGAAACAAAAAACAACTGAAATTGTCATTCTTCTTTCAGCAATTGCCTTCTTAACCGTCATATTTTTTGCACAAAACCAACTTGTCCGGCATCGCGTGCTCACTGATCGTATCCGCATTGGTTTCCTTGTGTTTACGTTGGTCTTTATTGGCTTCTATGCGCAAGCGCAGCTCTCCGTCGTCAATGTTCTGGTATTTGCAAATGCACTGCTCACTGATTTCCAATGGCAGTTCTTCTTGATGGAGCCGTTGATCTTCATTTTGTGGTGCTCTGTCGCCGTTTCCTTGATTTTCTGGGGGCGGGGAGCTTTCTGTGGCTGGTTATGTCCATTCGGCGCACTACAGGAATTGACCAACAAGCTTGCGCGCTTTGCTGGGGTTAAGCAGATAACAGTGCCTTGGTGGCTGCATGAGCGTTTATGGCCTCTCAAATATATTGTCTTTATGGCGTTGCTTGGTTTGTCTGTTTACAGCCTGCATCTGGCGGAAACACTTTCTGAGATTGAGCCTTTCCGCACCTCTATCGTACTTCGATTTGCTCGTGGTTGGCCGTATCTGATGTTCGTTTTCTCTTTGCTGGCTGCAGGTCTGTTTATTGAGCGTTTTTACTGTCGTTATCTTTGTCCGTTGGGTGCAGCTCTGGCGATCCCCGGAAAAATAAGCATGTTTAACTGGCTGAAACGATACAATAACTGCGGTGATCCCTGCCACAAATGCGCTCAGGAATGCATGGTTCAGGCTATCGACCCTCAAGGAAACATCAATCCTAATGAATGCCTTGATTGCCTGCATTGCCAACAGCTTTATTACGATAAAGATACCTGCCCGGTTGTTATTCATTCTCTCGCTAAAACGAGAAAAAAGAACCCTGATCAACCGCGCAGAACTTCCATTGAAAACAACGATCTCTACAAAAAACCACGCCGGTTGAACAGAGATCGCGAAATCGAATAATCAAAGAATTTTAAAAGTTCCAATTTTTAAGAAGGAGACGCAAAATGAAAGATGATACAGAAAAAATGGCTGATGTATCTCGTCGGTCACTGCTAGGTGGATCTGCGGTAGTTGCAGGCCTCGGTGTGGTCGGTGGTGCTAGTATGCTTCCCATTTCATCTGCAAAGGCAGCTTCAAATTCAAGCGAAGTCGCGCCGGGTGATTTAGATGAATATTACGGGTTTTGGAGCGGCGGACAATCCGGCGAAGTGCGTATTTTAGGCTTACCATCCATGCGTGAACTGATGCGTATTCCGGTTTTCAACCGGTGCAGTGCAACAGGTTGGGGGCAAACCAACGAAAGCCGCAAAATTATTACGGAAAATATGCTTCCAAGAGAAACAGAGTTCTGGAAAGACAAAGGCGGTTTTCCAAGCAACGGTGATACCCATCATCCCCATATGTCCTTCACAGATGGCAAGTATGACGGTCGTTATATCTGGGTGAATGACAAGGCAAACACACGTGTTGCCCGTATTCGCTGCGATATCATGAAGGTTGATAAAATTATTTCTGTGCCAAATGCGGCGGATATTCACGGTTTGCGGCCCCAGAAGTTCCCTAAAACAAAATATGTGTTTGCTAATGGCGAACATCGTGTACCGCTACCAAATGATGGTACGGTCCTTGATGATCCATCACAATATCATGCTGTTTTCTCTGCTATTGATGGAGAGAAAATGGAAGTTGCTTGGCAGGTTATTGTTGACGGCAATCTTGATAATGTCGATGCCGACTATCAAGGAAAATATGCTGTTGCCAGTTGCTATAACTCCGAAGAAGGTGTGACTTTGGCAGAAATGACAGAAAACGAACAAGATTGGGCTGTCGTTTTTGATATTGCTGCCATTGAAGCTGGTGTCGCTGCGGGTGACTTTAAGAAATATGAAGGCGACGTCCCTGTTCTTGATGGTCGTAAAGGATCAAGATATACACGTTATATTCCAATTTCTAATAGCCCACATGGTGTAAATGCGTCCCCTGATGGTAAATACATGATGGTCAACGGCAAACTGTCACCGACTGTTTCTGTGATTGAAATGGCGAAAGTGCCTGATGTGTTTGCAGATAAAATCAAACCACGTGATGCAATCGTTGCAGAACCTGAATTGGGCCTTGGTCCCCTTCATACAGCGTTCGACGGTCGGGGAAATGCTTACACAACACTGTTCTTAGACAGTCAGGTTTGTAAGTGGGATATTGAAAAAGCGGTTCTTGCCTATGCTGGTGCAAAAGTTGATCCAATTGTGGACAAAATCGATGTTCAGTATCAACCTGGCCATAATCACACATCCATGGGCGAGACGCGTGAGGCCGATGGTAAATGGTTGATTTCTTTGAATAAATTTTCAAAAGATCGCTATATCAATGTGGGTCCATTGAAGCCTGAAAGTGAACAGTTGATTGATATTTCTGGCGATAAAATGAAGATCGTCCATGATGGCCCGACGTTTGCCGAACCTCATGATTGTATTATTGTCCATCGGTCTGTGGTCAATCCAAGTCAGGTGTATGAGCGCAGTGAGCCAACATTCGCAGCCTTGCTAGAGCAAGCAAAAGCTGATGGTATCGAAGACATGGAAGACGCGGATACAGTCATTCGTGATGGCAATAAAGTTCGTGTTTATATGTATTCACAGGCGCCAAATTTCTCACTAGAGAAGTTTACCGTTAAGCAAGGTGATGAAGTGACAGTCATTGTCACCAACATTGATGATGTTGATGATTTGACACACGGATTTACGCTTTCTAACTACGGTGTTGCAATGGAAATTGGACCCCAGCAATCTGCATCTGTAACGTTCACAGCAGATTCTCCAGGCGTCCATTGGTTCTATTGTCAGTGGTTCTGTCACGCGCTGCACATGGAAATGCGCGGGCGTATGCTTGTGGAGCCTAAGTAAGTGATGATGGGCCGGAATAAATATATTTGGCAGCTTGTATTGGTCGCAGCATTTCTTGCTGCTGCGGCCTTCTTGGGCGGGTACGTTCAGGCGCGTGAAATTGTTGTTAAAACAAATCTACAGCAAGCAATAGATGGGGCGTCACATGGGGATGTCCTTATCCTAACTGGAAATACGTATTCCGGCCCACTTTCCATTTCAAAATCAATATCGTTGCTTGGTAAAAATCTGCCAAATGTTGCAGGTAATAGTGAAGGGACAGTAATTAACGTAACGGCGCCGAATGTGACAATAAAAGGATTACGCATTACCGGATCTGGAATTTTACTGGAAACACAAGATAGCGGGATTTTTCTGAACCGTACGGCGGAAGGCGCAGTTGTGGAGGGGAACGAGCTTCATAATAATTTGATCGGAATATACGTATCAGGCGCAAAGAACAGCCTCGTCAAAAGGAACAAAATCGTAGGCCGCTCCGATTTGCGTATGAATGAGAGAGGAAACGGTGTTCAGGTATGGAATGCACCGGGAACCATTATTGAAGAAAATAACATCAGTTTAGGTCGCGATGGTATTTTCGTAACAACCAGTAAAGAAAATGTTTTTAAAAACAATCGTATGGAAAACCTGCGATTTGCTATTCACTACATGTATACGGATAAAAGCAAGGTCATTGGCAATTACTCCCGTAACAATCACATGGGGTATGCCCTGATGTCATCTACGCATCTTGTCGTGGATGGCAATGTCTCTGAAGGTGATAAAAATCGCGGCATATTGTTTAATTATACCAACAAAGTAACGGTGACGGGGAATGTGGTCAAAGGGGGCACTGATAAGTGCGTCTTTATCTATAATTCTAATAGAAATCACTTTGAAGGCAATAGTTTTTCCGACTGCAACATAGGTATTCACTTTACGGCTGGTAGCGAACGTAATGTGATGACTAGAAACGCATTCATCAATAATCGAACTCAAGTTAAATACGTGGGAACGCGGTGGCTAGAATGGTCAACTATTGATGGGGGAAATTACTGGTCCGATCATAGTGCCTTTGATTTGAATAGTGATGGATTTGCAGATAGCGTTTATCGCCCTAACGATTTAACCGACCGCGTCATGTGGCAGTTCCCATCCGCAAAATTACTCATCAATAGCCCCGCAGTTCAAATTCTTAAATATGCGCAATCTGCATTTCCAGCAGTACACCCTGGTGGCGTGGTTGACAGCGCGCCCCTCATGGAAAACCCGACCATAACGGCCGTAGGACATGCGCAATGAAAATGACAAATTCACTCGCCATTAATCTTGTTGGTGTTGGTAAAAAATATAGATCCGTAATCGCTGTCGATAAAGTAGACCTTTCTCT